>ULUA01090251.1_pt1 | contig 101991 bp, 98 predicted proteins | sample 1958081 | NCBI WGS metagenome assembly ULUA01 (sample SAMEA4835748, study PRJEB28245) | human gut metagenome | biome: gut microbiome; material: fecal sample | place: Denmark | collected 2008
GTTCTGCCCTCGAAGCGATATAGGGAAAATCTTTTTCAAAATCTGGAAGCAATTCTTCCTTGCTTCCGGTATAAAATTCAATGCTATGGATATTTTTCATGTCTGTTCACCTGCACATCTGCGATTTTGTACCTGCTTTATGGATTAAATATACTAGAATAGCTCGGTAATTGTCAATCAATCAAAACAGATTCATTTGGAAGATTATAAAAAATAGTGTTAAAAATCAAAGAACAGTTTTCACAGACTCTAAAAATCTGGATAACTAAAAATAAGTATATTTGTTTTGTGAAAAACAGGCAGTTTTACCTGCCCATTTTACTTTAAAAATATCCTCGTTTTTCTCGCCAGTTTTTCACATAACATCGGATTCCGATATAAACCGCATGTACCAGAAGTAGCAACATAATGAGGTTTATCGGAATAATTGATTTTATCCATTTTCCGAAATAGATTATGATAGCTGTACTCATTATCACCACCATGATGCTGATAATATCCCAGCAATATTTCCGGTAGATTTTCCCCACCTGATAGCCAGTCCCGATTATCAGCAATCCCGTTATGATAAATAAAATTCCCATAACAATACTTACAATCAGCCAGTACACAATCCCTGAAATGATACTATTTGAGATTCCACTGCTTAACTGTCCGAAAGAATCTGCACCTGCAACAAATTTTTGAAACAGGCTTACCACAATGAACGTCTATGCTCACTCCACAAGAGATGCGAAACGAAAATCAGTTCGGCTTCTTGATAAAGTGGTGGGCAATGACTAAAAAATTTCCCTTATTTCCCTTGTGATTATCTCATAAGGGCAAAAATAAGGGAAACTACATATCATTTCACTAATGGACAGGCGGGAAAGCCTGTAAAATAGGGAAAGTTAGAGGAATAATTATATAAATTCCAGTTTGGAGAATTGAGAAAATCGGGATTTAAGGAGCATATATGAAGAAACAACAACTTTCAGCGGAACAAAAAAGATTAGAAACAGATCTTTGGATTATAGCTTTGGTAACATTGGGAGTTTTCCTATTTTACGCTGCAACAGGTAAACAACTAATGAGTTTTGTTGCGAACAGCAATATTTCAGTTATTCCAAGATTATTACTTAATGCAGGAGTACAATTTGGCGTAGCTGGATTGGGAATTACAATCGTTTGCATTTTGCGAAAAGAAAGTTTCACGCATTTTGGATTGATACGAAAAAATATTTTCAAAGCAATCATCGGGACGATTATATGCTTTATCCCGTCCATCTGTTATATTTTTTTATCAGGTCAATTCAATGGCTACCAACCTTTCAGTATTTTAATCACAGATGATGTAATTGCAAGTGGTATTCCATTTTCAATATTAGGAATGGCTCTTATCGTTCTTGTGTGGGGCTTTTTTGAAGGATTTAATTATGTTGTTATTTGTGACAAAATCAATAGAAGATACCCTACTACAAATGAATGGTTAGATTATGGAGCTATTACTTGTGCAATCGTGTGTATACTTTTCCACCCATTTAGCACTTCTTTTTGGGGGATTGTAGAAATAATTACCACAGTTATTGCAATTTACGGAATGTTAATGGTAAAGAAGAAAACTGGCAACGCATGGGGGTGCGTATTTGCCTTTTGTTTTATTTGGAATGCCATATAACTTCCAGTTTGTAGAATTAAGAAAATCGGGATTCAACAGGACAAATTCTTTTTACAGGAGCATCTTTGATGGAAATGTTCTTATCTTCACCTGCCATGGCCCGGCAGAGATAAGAACATTTCCGGATTTTTATTCGATGCCGGAAGTGCGGAAGTGTTCTGCACGATACTGCATTGGTGTTTTCCCGGTCTTTTCCCGAAATACAGATGTGAAATAACTTTGACTGGGAAACGCCAGGGTAGCAGAAATTACAGAGATCGCATAATCGGAATGGCAAAGCATATTCTGAGCGGTCTCTATTTTTTTGTTCTGTATATAGGAACTGACAGAAATTCCCATCTCTTTTGCGAACAGGTGACTTAAATAACCGGGAGATATGCCGGCATGAGCGGCGAGCGTCGGGACAGTGATACGATTATGTAAATGATCATAGATATATTCCAGACACTGGGCAACCGGACGGGAGCAGGCATGATTTCTATGCAATTTTTCCATGCGAGTAGTGTAATCCAGACACATCTGCGGGTGCAGGGCGGAAATTTCTTTTTTTGATTTCATTAGATCCGCCTTATGAATGTAGTAGTCGCTGAGATCATAAGCCTCTGTGACTTCCATACCTCCTTCGATGCAATATCTTGCCAGCATGGCAGCAGTGATGGTAAAGTGGTATTTCAGATTTTGCAGAGGAGAATCCGAGAGGACACCCAGGCCTTTCTTTTCCTGAAAAGATTCATGGCATAATTCTTTTACTTTTTCAGTATTTCCCTGCCTGACATAGCTGTAGAATTCCGCTTCCGGATCATAAGGGGCGCGATAAGTCTCTAATTCTCTGCGGACATATTGTTGATAGAGAAGTTCCTGAGGAATGTTCATATGGACACCTTTCTGAAATTATTACAGTGTTTTCCAAACCGCTATGCGATTCTTTCTCTTGTGGAGTGAAGATAGTGGCACCCTGATGCTATAAATAATATAGCATAAAAACGATAAAAATAGTATAGAAACGATATATAAATGATGTTTGAAATTATATACTAGAGAAAAGAAGAACTGCAGGATTATAAATTTTCCGTTGCGAAGGATCAGGAGGGCAAGAGCATGAAATTAGAGAGAGGTATCAATTTAGGTGGCTATTTATCTCAGTGTGTGCATAACACAGAACATTACGATGCGTTTATTCAGGAGGAAGACATTCGTAAGATTGCTTCCATGGGATTTGACCATGTACGTCTGGCAATTGATTATGAAGTATTGGAAGATGAATATGGCAGAACCAGAGAAGAGGGCTTTGCCTATGTGACCAGAGTGGTGGAATGGTGTAAACGGCAGGGATTGAATATTGTACTGGATCTGCATAAAGCGTATGGCTATGATTTTAATAATGCCGGAGATAAGGAGAAAAATATTCTGTTTACAAATAAAATGGTGCAGAAGCGTTTCGTAAATCTGTGGATCAAGATTGCAGAGCATTATGCGAACGAGACTCATGTTGCGTTTGAACTGCTGAATGAAGTGGTAGAGCAGGAAAATGCGGAAGCGTGGAATCTGCTCATTGCGGAAACGGTGGACGCTATTCGCCGAATAGCCAGAGACACTATTATTATATACGGCGGAATTCAATGGAACAGTGTGAAGACATTGAAACTGTTAGAGAAGCCCAAGGATGAAAATATATTGTTCACGTTCCATTTCTATGAGCCGTTGCTGTTTACCCATCAGAAAGCACACTGGGTACCGACCATCAGCCAGACCGAAGATATTCACTATCCGGAAGCAATGGACTATTATCGTACAAAGTCACTGCCCATCGGATATCAGGGAGAAGTGGTATGTAAGGCACAGTCACAGACTATGGGAACAGAATTTATCACGGAAATGGTAATGGAAGCGGTTACTGCTGCGAAAAATGCCGGAGTGACTTTGTACTGTGGAGAATTCGGTGTTATTGATCAGGCTCCTGTAGAAGATACTCTGCGCTGGTTCACGGATGTGGATACCGTATTCCGACAGTTTGGTATCGGCTGTGCTGTCTGGACTTATAAGGAGATGGATTTCGGACTTATTGGGGAACATTATGCACCGATTCGCGAACAATTGTTGAAGCTTTGGAACCGGAAGTAGGTGGAAAGTTAGTGATGCATTTACTCTTTCGATTTGTTTTTAAGTTTTAGAAAGATTTTTACTCATATTGCTATACAACGGCAAGCATGGTAAACTGAAACAATTCGGAATTGTAAAGGAGTGAAATAGAAATGAAGATTCGCAAGGCAGAGAAAAAGGACATTCCAAGAATTCTTGCACTGTTGGGGCAGGTATTACAGATACATGCAGAGATCCGTCCGGATATTTTTATACCGGGTACTACGAAATACACCCCCTGCGAGCTGACAGAGCTATTACAACAGGAGGATCCCCCTATCTATGTAGCCGTAGACGAGGACGATCTGTGCATGGGCTATGCATTCTGTCAACTCAGGGAGCAGCCCTTTTCCACTAATATGGTGCCCTTTAAATCATTGTTTATCGATGACCTTTGCGTTGACAAGCAGACACGGGGTCAGCATATCGGGGAAAGCCTGTTTGAATATGTGAAGCAGCAGGCAAAAGAACTGGGCTGCTATGAAGTAACCCTGAACGTCTGGGCAGGCAACACTTCAGCAGAGCACTTTTATGAAAAGATGGGAATGAAGACAAAAGAACGGCAGATGGAATATATCCTGTGAGTCGGACGGAGGTGGCAGGCATGATTACCATATAGGCATTGCTGCCCGCATTTCCTTCACCTTTACGGCATCTACTGCTTCATATGCATTCTTTCGGCTTATATCATAAGAGAAGTCAACGTCCTGCAGGGAGGCAGTCACATCCGGCTGCCAGCTTCTGCAGGATGTATGAACCTGCTCTATCCTCGTATATTCCATCAGAGCTTTTACATTTTGTGAATTCACGCCGCTTCCCGCTAAAAATGTGATTTCTTTACCATATTGGCTTTGCAGCTTTTGCAATTGTGTTCTGCCCGACCATACATCAGGTGCACCACCGCTGGTGAGGATCCGGTCCGCGCCAAGCAAGATCAATGCTTCCACCGCACGTTCCTGCTGTGCAACACAATCAAACGCCCGGTGAAATACAGCTTCTTTTCCGGCGCTATGGATGAGGTCGATCATTTCCTGCGTCCGGTTCCTATGGATGGCATGGTCCGTTGTCAAAAAGCCGAAAGCAATACCGTCAGCTCCATGCTCCAAAAGTATGCGGGCATCTAAGAGCATGGTCTCGTATTCATCCTGGGAATAGCAGAAGCCGCCTCCTCTTGGACGGACCATTGTTATAATAGGGATGTTGCACTGCTCTTTTGCACAGATCAGATTGGCCGTAGAAGGTGTGAGACCACCCAGATACAGTGCACTGTTAAGCTCTACCCGGTCTGCACCATTTTGCCAGGCGGTTTTCACATCTTCGAAGCTGCCGCAGCAGATTTCCAATAATCCTTTCAAAATAATCCCCCTAATTTATATCTTCTTTATATCTTCGTGGTCCATCGGGAGAGGTCCCATACCTGGGTAGCCAGTCCGTCATAGAACTCCGGTTCATGGCAGACCATGAGGATGCTGCCCTTGTATTCCTGCAGGGCACGTTTCAGCTCGTCCTTGGCATCGACATCCAGGTGGTTCGTCGGCTCATCTAACAGCAATACATTCGTGGCGCGGTTCATCAGCTTGCAGAGACGTACCTTTGCCTGTTCGCCACCACTCAATACCTTGACGCGGCTCTCGATATGCTTGGTGGTGAGTCCGCATCTTGCCAGGGCGGAGCGGACCTCATATTGGGTGAAGGCAGGGAATTCCTGCCAGATCTCTTCGATGCAGCTGTTGTCTCCGGAGCCGGACATTTCCTGCTCGAAGTATCCGATCTCCAGATAATCGCCCTGCTCCACTTCACCGGACAGCGGCGGGATCAGACCCAGAATACTTTTTAACAGAGTGGTCTTACCGATACCGTTGGCACCGATCAGCGCCACCTTCTCGCCGCGTTCCATAGACAGGTTCAGAGGCTTGGACAGCGGCTCGTCGTAACCGATGACGAGATCTCTGGTCTCGAAAATGATGCGTCCGGTAGTACGTCCTTCTTTAAAAGAGAATTCCGGCTTCGGCTTCTCCGCAGCCAGCTCGATGACATCCATTTTGTCCAGCTTCTTCTGCCGGGACATCGCCATATTACGAGTGGAGACCCGGGCCTTGTTTCTCGCCACGAAGTCCTTCAGATCGGCGATCTCCTTCTGCTGGCGGTTATAAGCAGCCTCCAGCTGGGACTTTTTCATGGCATAGACTTCCTGGAATTTGTCGTAATCGCCCACGTAACGGGTCAGCTCCTGATTGTCCATATGATAGATGAGGTTGATGACACTGTTCAGGAAGGGAATGTCATGGCTGATCAGAATGAAAGCATTCTCGTATTCGTTCAGATAACGCTTCAGCCATTCGATATGCTCCGCATCCAGATAGTTGGTAGGCTCGTCCAAGAGCAGGATATCCGGCTTCTCCAGCAGGAGTTTTCCCAGCAGGACCTTGGTACGCTGGCCGCCGGACAGTTCGGTGACATCACGATCGAGACCGATCTCCATCAACCCTAAGGCTCTTGCCACTTCTTCCACCTTGGCATCGATCATATAAAAGTCATGCATGGTTAAGAGGTCCTGGATCGTCCCCAGATCTTCCATATACTGTTCCAGCTCTTCGGGAGTGGCATCTCCCATTTTGTCGCAGATCTCATTCATCTGTGCTTCCATATCATATAAAAAGTCAAAGGCGGAAGCCAGCACCTGGCGGATGGTCATGCCGGGAGTCAGCACGGTATGCTGGTCCAGATAGCCGACACGGACATTTTTCGCCCATTCTACTTTTCCCTCATCCGGCATGAGCTTGCCGGTGATAATATTCATAAAAGTAGATTTGCCTTCGCCATTGGCACCGATGAGGCCGATATGTTCGCCCTTTAACAGTCGAAACGATACATCGTTAAAAATAGCACGGTCACCGAAGCCGTGGGTCAGGTGTTCTACATTTAATATACTCATAATTCCTCACATTCTGCTGCGTATGCAGCGGACTCATTTCCGTATTCTCCTGCAAGTATAGCCTACGGCCCGCAGGTTTGTAAAGAAAGAAAAATAGAAAGCAAAATTGATTTTTTTGAAACTTTTCAACATCAGCTGTCGTCTGATAGTATAGGAAGCCCCGTCTGGGGGATATTACAACAATAAATATGGGCATATCCCATAGAAAAGAGGAGAGACTTTATGAAGAAGAAATTAGCATGTATGTTACTTATGGGTACTTTGGCACTGTCCATGGCGGCCTGCGGAAACGGGCAGGACAAGAATACCGGTGCTGCTACAGAGACCGGTGTGGAAAGTACAGAAGGCACCGCAGAATCCACCGGGACGAGTGTAGAGAGCACTGGGGCGGGAAATGCCGGCACACAGCAGGAAAATGGAGATGTGGCATCGGCATTACAGAGCGCCAAAAAAGCAGTGACAGACGCGCTGGGTGATGATTACTGGCCCGATTCCGAGATCCCGGAGGAAATGCTGAATGAGACCTATGGTGTCAGTGCAGATCTGTATGATGCTTATCTGGGTGAGTGTCCCATGATCAGTGTCAATGTAGATACTTTATTGATTATTCACGCAAAAGATGGTAAGGTAGAGGATGTAGAAAATGCATTGAACGCCTATCGTGACAGTCTGGTGAATGACACCATGCAGTATCCCATGAATCTTGGCAAGATTCAGGCATCCCGCGTGGAACGGATAGGTGATTATGTATGCTTTGTACAGTTGGGCGCGGACACTTCCTCTGTGGAAGAGCAGGGGGATGAGGCTGTGATCACTTACTGTCAGGAGCAGAATGAACTTGCCCTGGAGGCTATCAGACAGACTCTGGAGTAAATGCGGAGTAGAGTGAATGGTATTCAGCAGTGTGTTGTTTCTTTTTCGGTTTTTACCGATTTTTATGATCTGCTATTTCCTGGTTCCCCGGAACATGAAGAATCTGGTTCTGTTTCTGGGGAGCCTGGTCTTTTATGCCTGGGGAGAGCCGGTCTATATTTTTCTGATGCTTTTTTCCACGATTTCGGATTTTGTATGGGGAAGGCTGATAGAGGAATATAGGGGGGAGGATCGCTCCAGGATCTTTTTGTTATGTTCTGTTGTTATCAATCTGTTTATCCTGGGATTTTTTAAATATGCCGATTTTCTGTTGCAGACGGTGAATACAGTGTTCGGAACATCGATCCCGCTGCTGGGGCTTCCGTTACCCATCGGTATCTCTTTTTACACCTTCCAGACCATGTCTTACGTGATCGATGTATACAGAGGAGATGCCAAAGCGCAGCGTAATATTTTACAGTTCGGTGTCTATGTGACCATGTTCCCGCAGTTGATCGCGGGACCGATCCTAAAGTATCATCAGATTGAAAAATATCTTCAGGAAAGGCGTTCCGATCTGGATGCCATCAGCTACGGAGCGAAACGCTTTGTGACGGGACTTGCGAAAAAAGTTCTTCTGGCCAACAATCTCGGACTTTTGTGGACACAGATATCTTCCCTGAAAAATGATCAGATGAGTGTGCTGATGGCGTGGATAGGAATTGTGGCATACGCTTTTCAGATCTATTTTGATTTTTCCGGATATTCGGATATGGCGATCGGACTGGGAGCAATTTTGGGATTTCATTTCCCGGAGAACTTTAATTATCCTTATATTGCCACCTCTGTTACGGATTTTTGGCACAGATGGCATATTTCCCTCAGCACCTGGTTCAAGGAATATGTATATATTCCCCTGGGCGGTAACCGCAAGGGACTCGCCAGACAGATCCTCAATATACTGATCGTATGGACATTGACCGGAATCTGGCATGGCGCAGGGTGGAATTTCCTGTTCTGGGGACTTTGGTTTGCCCTGTTTTTAATTCTGGAAAAACTGTTTTTGGGAGAGCTCCTGAAAAATGCTCCGGTGGTGTTTGGCAGAGTCTATACGCTGACAGTGGTATTGATCAGCTGGGTATTTTTCGCACTGGAGAAGCCGGGAGAGATTCTGGCATATCTGCAGGCGATGTTTGGATTAAATGGTGTTGGACTTATGAACACACAGGCAATGTTTTTGGGAAATGAGTATCTGGTGCTTCTGATCATTGCACTGGTGGCATGTCTGCCCGTCGGCAGTCTGCTGATACACAGACTCAAAAGCAGCAAGACAGGGCCAGCCATGGCATTATACCGCGTAGGTGAAAAAGTCATTCCCGCGGCATTGCTGATTTTGTCTGTAGCATATATTGTGGATGCATCTTATAACCCGTTTTTGTATTTCCGATTCTGACAGGGAAGGAGGAACCGTGTGTGGATGATAAGAGAAATGCTCTGCTGACTGTCGGACTGATATGTGCGGTTCTTTTCGTTCTGGGAATCGCCGATCTGTGTAACAGTGACAGAATTTATTCTGAGACAGAGAACAGGGTGCTGGCTTCCAGACCGACATTTTCCTGGGAGAGCCTGCTGTCGGGAGAGTATGGCGACGATTACGAAGAATATATGTCTGACCAGTTTGTAGGACGGGATAAATGGGTGGGAATAAAGACCCGCGCGGATATTCTGTTTCAGAAAAAGGAGATCAACGGAGTCTATCTGGGGGCAGACCGTTATCTGATCGGGGTAAATGATCCCCAAGAATACACAGAACAGATGGAAGATTCCCGGATTGCGTCCCTGAAAAAGCTGGTAAACCGGTGGGATGCAAAAGTCATGCTGGTACCTACCGCGGATAATATTCTGACAGATAAGCTGCCCGCTTTTGCACCGCATTATGATGAGATGAGACTGCTTGCGAAGGTGAAGGAGTCTGTCGGTGAGGAGCACTATATCGATGTGTACTCCGCATTGCAGGAGCATGCGGGGGAACCGATCTATTACCGCACGGATCATCACTGGACCAGCCTCGGAGCCTATTACGGATTCCTGGCATGGGCAGACAACATGGGAAAATTCCCCTATCCGTATAATACGGCAGGCATGAAGACAGTGTCGGAGGATTTTCAGGGGACACTGCAGTCCCGGATCAATGTGGCCTGGACGAAGGACAGGATACAGTATTTTCCCGAGACGGAGAAAAAGCCGGTATCGGTCACCTATGATTTCGCAGACACGGCGGACTCTCTGTATGCGCCGGAATATCTGGAGACCAAGAACCAGTACGGATTTTTCCTGAATGATAATCATGCCTTTATAGAGATTCATACCGGCTATAACCCTGGCAAGACGCTTTTTGTGATCAAGGATTCCTATGCGAACAGCATGATCCCGCTGCTCGCGGCGCACTATGAGACGATCTATGTGGTGGATCTTCGGTATTTTAACGGGAAACTGTTCCAGCTCATGGAGCAGTACGAGCCCGAGCAGGGCATGGATGTGCTGGTACTGTATGATTGCATTCACTTTTTAGAGGATTTTAAATTCTATTAAGGATTCACATTATTAACATAAGTAATTAAGGAGGTTTACCATGGCTTATTTGGGAATTCCCCAGAATACCATCGCAGTACTTCAGAAATACCATTTTAATTTTCAGAAAAAATTCGGACAGAATTTTCTGATAGATACGACGGTCTTAGACCGGATCATATCTTCCGCGGAGATCACGAAGGAGGATTGTGTGCTGGAGATCGGTCCGGGCATTGGCACGATGACACAGTATCTGGCAGAGCGTGCCGGAAGTGTAGTGGCGGTGGAGATCGACAAGGCGTTACTTCCGATCCTGGAGGAGACTCTGCAGGATTACGATAATGTAACAGTGATCAATGATGATATTTTGAAAGTGGACATTAACAGACTGGTGGAGGAGAAAAACGGTGGACGCCCCATTAAAGTGGTGGCGAATCTGCCTTATTACATCACGACACCGATCATTATGGGACTGTTCGAGAGCCGTGTACCGCTGAAAAGCATTACGATCATGGTACAGAAGGAAGTGGCGGATCGTATGCAGGTAGGACCCGGCACGAAGGATTACGGTGCATTATCCCTGGCGGTGCAGTATTATGCGAAGCCGGAGATCGTGGCTAACGTTCCTCCGAACTGTTTTATTCCGAGACCCAATGTCGGCAGTGCGGTGATCCGTCTGACCCGTTATGAAGAGCCACCTGTGAAGGTAAAGGACGAGAAGAAGATGTTTTCTCTGATCCGTGCTTCTTTTAACCAGCGCCGGAAGACTCTGGTGAACGGTCTTGGCAATGCGGGACTTCCCGGAATTACAAAAGAATCAGCGTCAGCAGCTCTCGAACAGATGGGATTGTCACCTACCGTTCGCGGAGAGGCACTGACGCTGGAACAATTTGCACAGCTGAGTGATCTTATTTAGATTGTTAAGATGCTAATTCGTCTTTTTATCTGCCGCAGCGTTGATCAGTTCCATGATGGTCTTAACAGCATCCATCTGATGGCTTTTGCTCATGGCGTCTACATAATTCTGGCGGTTAAAGTACAGTTCATGTACTTTATCTACCAGAAGATTCGTCGTAATATCATCCTCATTCAGGACAATGGAATATCCTTGGGCTTCGAAGGAAGCAGCGTTCAACAACTGGTCTCCGCGGCTGCTGGCAGCAGGCAGGGGGATCAGGATGTTGGGCTTTTTCAGTGCCAGAAGCTCGCAGATGGCGTTGGCTCCGGCGCGGGAGATCACCACATCCGCCATGGCAAAGATGTCTTTTAATTCGGCCTTGATATATTCAAACTGTTTATACCCGGGGGTATTTAATAACAGATTGTCGATCTTGTCTTTGCCGCAGAGGTGTACGACCTGGAAATCCTCTAACAGCTTCGGCAGGGCATCACGGACTGCCTTATTGACATTGGCAGCACCGAGACTTCCGCCGATGACCATGATCACAGGCTTATTCGCAGTAAATCCGCACATGTTAAGTCCCGCAAGCTTACTGCCTTCGGCCAGTTCTGCGCGGATGGGAGAACCGGTGAGCACCGCTTTATCTGCGGGGATGTTCTTCATGGTCTCCGGGAAATTGCAGCATACCTTTTCCGCAACGGGAATGCACAACTTGTTCGCCAGCCCCGGAGTCATATCCGATTCGTGAATGATACAGGGAATATGTAAGGAAGCTGCGGCGCGGACCACGGGGACGCTTACGAAGCCTCCCTTGGAAAATACTACATCCGGCTGATAATTTTTCAGATAATTGCGTGCCTCCACGAATCCCTTCATGACACGGAAAGGATCCGAGAAGTTCTTCGGATCTAAGTATCTGCGGAATTTGCCGGTGGAGATTCCCGTGTAAGGAATATTGAAGTCGGCGATCAGCTTCTTCTCGATGCCTTCGTAGGAACCGACGTAGGCAATCTCATAGCCGGCTGCCTGCAGCGCCGGTAACAATGCAATATTCGGTGTAACGTGTCCGGCAGTTCCGCCGCCGGTCAGTACTATTTTTTTCATAAAATCTCAATGCCTTTCGGTAACCTGTTTATTATTTTGCGATCATTTCTTCCAGAGCGTGAGCCAGCTGGTCGGGACAGGAGGTAGGTTTGAAACCACAACGGATCCCCTTGAGACGGCTGATGGCCTCTTCCGGCTTCATGCCCTTTACCAGAGCACTGATGCCCTGGAGGTTGCCGTTGCATCCGCCGGTGAATTTAACGGAATCGATGACGCCGTCCTTTAATTCTACGTCGATCATAGTGGAGCAAGTACCCTTTGTCTTGTATATCATAAGTAAATCAACCTCTTTTCTAACAGAATCACTAAAGACTGATTATAGCAGATTTTTATGGTTTATACAATAATGTCAGAATGCTTTTCTTGTTATAAAAAATGTAGAAAGCTCATAATTTTTGTCTGACGCAGTAGAAGAATGACGATGAAAAACCGTACAAAACAGGACATATATACGTTATACTTGAGGAAACGACGGAAAGGAGTTTTGAGGATGTTTACGATATTTAAAGAAGAAAAAGTGATCACGGCGGGGATCCTGGTATTTTTATGTCTCAGCGTTCTGGTGCGTCTGATGCTGGCGTGGATGTATCATACAATGATCCGGGAGACAGACAATATGGCAACTACGGGGAACCGGCTTTTGAAACAGTGCAAGGTCAAATTCGCGAATTGTTACCAGTTAAACGGAGGCGTGTCCAATATTCCGGTGTTTGTGGACAAGTTCTTAAACCGCTTGTCTTTCGGACATTTATCCTTTGATGCATGGTATCATCTGTCCGGGCAGTGCATGCTGTTCTCGGTGATATTTGCAGGAGTGGGGATCTGTAAGGGGATTTTGGACGGAAGGATGTTAGGTGAGATATTGCCTTTTTATATTGCGAGCTTCCTGGGGCTGTATCTGTATTTTTCCCTGTCGGCACTGGTGGATATCAAGGGGAAGCGGCGGGTACTGAAGACGAATCTGATCGATTATCTGGAAAATCACCTGTCCGGCAGGATCCCGGTGACGGAGCAGGACTACGTGAGACTGTACGGAGCACCGAAGCTCCCCGGCAGGCGGACTGTAGAGCTGATGCCGATCCGGGGCAGGGCAGCGCAGCCGCAGGAGATGGTTCGGGAGGCAGGAAGAGAGGTGTTTTCCGTGGAACATGCGATACCCGGGAAAACGGAAGACAGAGGCATGTCTCAGCAGGATGAATCTTCAAGCGTCACGGAGGAAGAATTACAGGCACTTTTGCAGGAACTGCTTACTGTATAATAAATGGAAACGATTTCGATATACATCTTGAAAATGGAATGTAACTTTGTTAAAATAAAAACTATCTGAGGCATATTTGCAATAAAGAAAGCTTCACAAAAAGTTATGCAAATATGGATCAGAAAAGTTTTGTTAAGTATGTGATATATCTGAAAGATATAAGGAGGAGCATTATGAGCAGACAAGTTACATTTGATTATTCCAAGGCCGGCTCTTTTATTTCTGAAGAAGAGATCGGTTACATGAAGAAGCTTACCCTGGATGCGAAGGAGACCCTGGTATCCAAGACCGGTGCAGGCAATGATTTCCTGGGATGGATCGATCTTCCCGTAGATTACGATAAGGAAGAGTTCGCCCGCATCAAGGCAGCAGCGAAGAAGATCCAGAGCGATTCCGATGTCCTGTTGGTTATCGGTATCGGTGGTTCTTATCTGGGAGCCAGAGCGGCGATCGAGTTCTTAAGCCACAGCTTCTACAATGTGCTGGATAAGAGTGTACGTAAGACTCCGGAGATCTACTTCTGTGGTAACTCCATCAGCTCCACCTATCTGAAGCACCTGATGGATGTAGTAGGCGACAGAGATTTCTCCATCAACATGATCTCCAAGTCCGGTACCACCACAGAGCCCGCTATTGCTTTCCGTGTATTCAAGGAGAAGCTGGAAGCTAAATACGGTAAGAAGGGTGCGGCAGAGAGAATCTATGCTACCACCGATAAGGCTAAGGGAAGTTTAAAGCATCTGTCCGATGAGGAAGGTTACGAGACCTTCGTAGTACCCGATGATGTAGGAGGACGTTTCTCCGTACTGACCGCAGTAGGTCTGTTACCTATCGCTGTCAGCGGTGCTGATATCGACAAGCTGATGGAAGGTGCAGCCAGCGGAAGAAAGCGTGCACTGGAGAATGATTTCGAAGAGAACGATGCGCTGCAGTATGCGGCTCTGCGTAACATCTTACTGCGCAAGGGCAAGAGTGTTGAGATTCTGGCGAACTACGAGCCCGCTGTTCACTATGTAAGTGAGTGGTGGAAGCAGCTGTTCGGTGAGAGCGAGGGTAAGGACAACAAGGGTCTGTTCCCCGCAAGCGTGGATCTGACCACCGATCTGCATTCCATGGGTCAGTTCATTCAGGACGGTTCCCGTGTAATGTTCGAAACCGTGATCAACATCGACACTCCGAGAGAGGAGCTTACGATCGGCGAGGAGCCTGTAGATCTGGATGGTCTGAACTATCTGGCAGGTAAGACTGTTGATTTCGTCAATAAGAGTGCTATGAACGGAACTATTCTGGCACATACCGACGGTCAGGTTCCCAACTTCATGGTAACCGTTCCCGAGGTAAATGAGTTCTATCTTGGCGAGCTGTTCTATTTCTTCGAGTTCGCATGCGGCGTCAGCGGATACCTGCTGGGTGTAAATCCTTTCAACCAGCCCGGTGTAGAAAGCTACAAGAAGAACATGTTCGCTCTGCTTGGCAAGCCCGGTTACGAGGCACAGAGAGAAGAACTGCTGAAGAGATTGTAATTGTTACAAGCAATCATATATCTGCAAAGTATAAAAGACAGCGTAATGAATTGATTTCATTACGCTGTTGTTGTATTATAAGCTTATATTTTATGGAATAATGAGTGTAAGAGAATCAAGATGCCTGTATTATTGATGAACATGATACGAAGATGTTTATGTGACATAGAATGATGATTCAAATACTACAAAAGAACAGGAGAGAACGGTAAAAATGAAGATTGTATTGCTGGAGAGAAACAGTGCGGGTACGGATGTGCCGGTAGATTGTTTTTATGAACTGGGAGAAGTAACATCCTATCCCAATACGGTTACGGTAGAAGAAGTGGCAGAGCGTGTAGGAGATGCGGATGTGATCGTCTGCAACAAGGCTCCGATGAGAGAAGAATCCCTGAAAAATTGTCCGAACGTGAAGTTGATCTGTGAACTGGCTACCGGATATGACAACTGCGACCTGGAATATTGCAAATCCAGAGGCATTAAGGTGGCAAACGTAGTGGATTATTCCACGGCTATGGTAGCACAGCACACCTTTACTCTGGCACTGGCTCTCGGCCAGAAGCTCCCCTATTATGATAATTATGTAAAATCCGGTGCTTACAGTGCGCAGGATCGTTTTTCTAATTTTGATCTTCCTTTTTATGAATTGGAAGGCAAGACCTGGGGCATCGTAGGAATGGGAAATATCGGTAAGAGAGCCGCAGCAATCGCAACAGCTTTCGGTTGTAAAGTAATCTTCTATTCCATTACCGGTAAGAGCACCTGCACGGATTATCCCCAGGTGGACAAGGATACTTTATTAAGAGAGAGTGATTTTCTGTCCCTGCATTGTCCGTTAAGTGATCTGTCCCGCAACTTCATCGACAAGGAAGCTTTCCGTAAGATGAAAAAAACGGCGGTCCTCATTAATGTGGCGAGAGGTCCGGTAGTGAACAATTCCGATCTCTATGAGGCACTGGTGGCAGGAGAGATCCAGGCAGCGGGTCTGGATGTATTGGAGAAGGAGCCCCTGGAGTTGTCCAATCCGTTAAGTACACTAAAGGACAGCAACAAGCTGATCATTACCCCTCATCTGGCATGGGCAAGCGTGGAAGCGAGAACCCGCTGCGTGCAGGGTGTCTATGAGAACATCAAGGCATTTATGCGCGGGGAAAACAGGAATGTAGTGAATCTGTAAAATACTTGCATTCATAGAGATATTTGTGTATATTTGTAATTACGGCTTTCAACAATGAAAAATGAGATTAATGTAGGACATTATCGCGTAAGCGTGGATACTACAGGAAATGAGGATAACATGATAGAAAAGATAAAAGCACTGTGGATCAAATATGAAGAGATCATCGCATATCTGATCGTAGGTGGACTAACCACGGTCGTATCCTGGGCAGCAAAGTTCTTAGCAAACTTCCTGTTATTTGACAATACGATGTATCCCACACCGTTCCAGAATGTTGTATTGAGTATTATTAACTGGACCGCCGGTGTTATTTTTGCATATTTCACGAACCGTAAGTTCGTATTCAAGAGCAACGCACCGATGCTTTCGGAGGCTCCGAAATTCGTCCTTTCCAGAGTATCTACCCTGATCCTGGATATGGTAGTGATGCAGGTGCTGACCGCAGTTGGTGTAAACCTGCTGGTTGCAACCGTGATCTCTGCGGTTCTGGTCATCATTGGAAATTATGTGTTCAGTAAGCTGTTCGTATTCAACAAGAAAAAAGACGGCGAAGCGGAAGAGGCGAAATAGGTATATTACTTGCAAGAGTATTATAAAAGCAGTCCGGAACCGGCAGAAGATAGAAAATCTGTCGGTCTCCGGACTGCTTTTTATGTGCAATTTATATTTGGAGTTATGCCAGATAAGCCTTTAATAATTCCAGTGTTGCGGCAACGGCATCTTTATGTGACCGTTCATAACCGTGAGATGCGTAGACACCGGGACCAATGAGTCCGTGTCTGGCGTCGATGCCGGCGCTTAAAGCCGCATCGGCATCGGAACCGTAATAAGGATATACATCCGCTGCATAGTCGATATGATTGTCCTTCGCTGCCTGGATCAGGGCTTTGACAACATCATAATGATACGGTCCGTGGCCGTCCTTCACGCAGATGGATACCTGACGGTCTGTGCATTCCAGGCCTTCACCGACACAACCCATATCTACGGACAACAATTCCTCCACATCTTCCGGTGCGGAAGCGCAGGCACCGTGGCCGACCTCCTCGAAGACGGTGATATGCTGGTAGACTTTGCGGGACAGCTTCAGATCCTCGTCCTTTACATATTTAGCAAATCCCAGCAAAATAGCGGTGCTGAGCTTGTCATCCAGGAAACGGCTCTTGATGTAGCCGGACTCGGTGATGCGGGTACGGGGATCCATGCAGACGAAGGAACCGTTTTCGATCCCAAGTGCTTTTACGTCCTCTTTGGAAGATACCTTTTCATCCAGCAGGACTTCCACGGAGTCAAAAGTTCTCTCGGACTTCTGATAATCGTCGTTGACATGGATGGAAGCATCGGTCAGCTGTACGGTACCATCGTATACTTTACCGTCCAGCGTGTAGATACGGCAGTTTTCAGTCTCGATGTTGTTCGCGTTCAAGCCGCCGACCCTGGTCAGGCGGAGACGACCGTTGCTCTTGATCTCAGCGACCATGCCGCCCAGCGTATCTACATGGGCCATGGTCAGAATGGCGTTGCCTTTGCCGCCGATCTCTACGAGAACACCGCCCTTTTTGGTCTTGACCGGCTTGTAGCCGAGGCGTTTGTATTCCTCGCAGAGATAATCCGTTACTTTTTCCGTGAAACCGGAAGGACTGTCGATAGCCAGCAGGGCTTCCGCTTGTTTTAAGATATATTCGATGTATTTCTTTTCTTTTTTCATAATGATATCCTTTCTAGATCCGGGGCATCATAGCTTCTACCAGCTTAGCGGAATGCAGTGCTGCGGCATTTTCAAAGGTAGGATAATCCATCTCAGCGCTGTCATCTGCTTTATCAGAGATGGCACGGATGATGACAAAAGGAATGTCGTTTAAGTAAGCACCGTGGGCAATGGAAGCTCCCTCCATCTCGGCACAATCTCCCTGAAATTCCTGAATCAGACGAGTCTTGACCTCTTTGCTGGAAATAAACTGGTCACCGCTGACCACGCGCCCGGTATGAACGTGAATGTCCGGATTGACTTCTCTACAGGTGGAGACAGCGACTTGGGCGAGATGCTCGTCTGCAATAAATTCTCGGCATCCCAGCTGAGGAACCTCACCGGGTTTGTAACCGAAAATAGTGGCATCCACATCATGATGCAGCGCATCCCTGGAGATCAGGATATCTCCGATGTCCAGGGCAGCATTCAGGGAACCTGCCACGCCGGTATTGATGATAGCAGTCACTCCGAAGAGGTCTGCCAGGATCTGTACACAGAGAGCGGCATTGACTTTGCCGACACCGCTGCGGACGATGACAACGGGAGTACCGTTTAATGTGCCTTCGTGAAATTCCATGTGGGCTTTGGTAGTGATCTTGGTGGTGGTCATGTGAGCTTTGAGGGTCTCTACCTCTAGCTCCATGGCACCGATGATTCCGATTTTTTTCATGAGTGTTTTCCTGTTCTTTCTTAAATAATTGTAATCACTCCGGATATACCAGGCGGCTGTCATCAATGTTGTACAGCACATTATCCAGATAGCGTTTTGCCAGGTAATTTGCCATGCCCAGATTCATATCCAGGTAGTTGCCGCAATCCTTGGGAGATGCACCGGGTACCTCGCCCTTGTAATCGCGGATGAACTCGAACATTTCCACCATCAGGGGAACGATATCCTTAGAGGAAAGGTCACCGGCTAACAGCAGGTAGAAACCGGTACGACATCCCATGGGTCCAAAGTAGACGGTCTTGTCCTTATATTCCGGATGATTACGCAGGAAAGTCGCACCCAGATGCTCGATGGTGTGAACTTCTGCGGTATTCATCACCGGCTCCTCGTTGGGACTGGTCATGCGCAGATCGAAGGTGGTGATGACTTCTGCACCGATGTGATCCTTACGGGATACATAGACACCGGGCTGCAGTTTGATATGGTCAATGGTGAAGCTGGCTATTTTTTCCATAAAATTCTCCATTCCGCGCCATGCAGTACTTTTGCAATTGCGCTTTTTCTCTGCATAGTATACACTAATTTCATGGAAAAAGAAATAGTCGGAAAGAGGAAAGCATTTATGAAACATTCAGCGGAGTATTATATTGAACATCTGGAAATGGAACCCCATGTGGAGGGTGGCTATTTTAAGGAATGTCTGTTGGAAAAGGAAGACAGAGATCTGTGGAGCAGCATCTATTTTATGCTGGCAAAGGGTGAAGTGTCGAATTTTCACCGCCTGAAATCGGACGAGGTGTGGTATTACCATGATGGCAATGCACTGACAATCTATATGATCGATGAGGAAGGAAAACTGACCGCTGCGAAGCTGGGACTGGATCTGGAGAAGGGAGAAGTACCCCAGGTACTGGTACCGAAGGGGATGATCTTCGGTTCCGCCATGGAAGAGGAGGGGTTCAGCCTGGTGGGATGTATGGTGTCACCCTGTTTTAAATATGAAGAGTTTGAACTGTTTGATCGGAAAGAACTGCTGGAAAAATATCCGGAACACCGGGAAGTGATCCTGCGGCTGACCCGTGAGTAAGTGCTTACATTCACAAGGTAGTGCAATAAAGCGTTGCATTCTGTCGATTTGTGTGTTATACTGGATTCGCATGTGAATAGCCGCATGCAATTAGGATTTATGAGAGGGAGAAAAGAAAAATGAAGAAATTTGCAGGAATTATGGTAGCAACTGTACTGGCTTTCAGCCTGGTAGCATGTGGTCCTGTGGACAGCGCTGTTCAGAACCTGGCAGGAGCAGCATCCAACAAGGGCAGTGGTGTGGTAACCGCAGATGACGACGGATATGCAGAGGGACGTATCGGAGATGTAATGAGAACTTATTTCTTCGACTACACAGTAAACAGCGCGTATACCTGCAAGGAATTTGAAGGATATACACCTGCAGAGGGAAATAAGCTTCTGGTGGCAGAATTAACGGTTAAGAACACAGATCGTTCTACGGTTACCATGTATGATACCGATTTCCAGATCCAGTGGGGCGATGATGACGATGACGATGCTTTTGATGCACCGATCACCTATTATAGTGATGCCGTAAGCGATGATCAGTTGCCGGAAGAGTACGATCTGAGTGTCAACGAAGAGAGAACCGGTCTGCTGGTATTTGAAGTACCTGAGGATTCCAAGGATTACTCTATTTCTTATCTGGAGCAGTTCTCCAATGATACCCAGGGAGACGTGTTCTTCGTATATTTCACAGCAAAGGATAAGTAAGATCAATCATATTATTTATGAGAGTAAGGACCGAAGTACTGTGGATCACAGTGCTCCGGTCTTTTTTGCTGTTTATTTTTAATTTATAATTATATAATTTTTCCTTAATTGACATACTTATATATAGGTGCTATAGTACAACTAGAACAAGGGAGAGGAAGAAAGATCAAGAGCTTGAAAGAAGATCGAGATCAGAAATCCGGGACCGGTTCGGAAGTCCGATGGTGGTTACCGGAGGATGGAAAAGGTAAGAGGTATCGAAAGACACCGACATATGTTTAATAGAAAAGGAGAGATGACTTATGTTATTACCTAGCATTTTTGGAGAGAACTTATTTGATGACTTTTTTGATGATGTACCTTTCTTTGACAACAGAGCAGAGAATCAGATAGAGAAGAAACTGTATGGCAGACATGCACACAACGTAATGAAGACCGATATTAAGGAGACCGATGATGGCTATGAGCTGATCGTTGATCTGCCCGGCTTCAAGAAAGATGAGATCAAGGTATCTCTGGAGGATGGTTATCTGACCATCGAGGCTGCCAAGGGTCTGGATGAGGATGAACAGGAGAAGAAATCCGGCAAGTACATCCGCAAGGAACGTTATGCAGGTTCCTGCCAGCGTAGCTTCTATGTTGGTGACAATCTGACCCAGGAGGATATTAAGGGTGAGTTCAAACATGGTATTCTGACCCTGAATGTTCCTAAGAAGGAAGCAAAACCTGCAGTGGAGACCAATAAATACATCGCCATTGAAGGATAATTTCTGAAAACAAAAACCGTTGCCCGTAAGGGCAGCGGTTTTTTGCGTTAGCGTTTTATACCTCAAAAGGGTATTTAATTCCCCATTCTTGGCGTAATGCATCCATTTGCTTCATGATTGTCAGCGTTTCTGCATGAGGCATATCCTCACATTCTGTTTCTCCGTCTTCAATGGCTCTTTTACAGGCAAGAATTTCATATTCGTAGCCATTGATTTGTTCGGGAATCGATATTTTCTGAAGTAGGGTACCGTCAGGGCTGTGTAATTCAATATTACGAGGATTATTATTACTTTCCCATGTAAGATAACCTGCGGATCCGCAAACTTTCGCACAGTTATGGGATTCTTCCGTCATGGATGCATGCAGGGTTGCTTTTTTTCCATCTTTATAAGTGAGGATGATATTGTCCGTAGCATCTACACCGGTAGGATATAAGGAGCAGGAAGAATCAGTTTCTATAATTTCGTCACCAAAATACATGGAAGCTGTTGTCAAAACATATACTCCCAGATCCAAGAGTGCACCACCACAGAGAGAGGGATCATGCATACGGGGAATTTCGTGAATTGGAACGGAAAATGTAGCATCCAAGGTTGTAAACCGACCAATAGCACCAGAATCTAAGAGATCTGCTATTATTTTACGACTGGGCATATAACGAGTCCATACAGCTTCTGCCAAAAACACTTTTTTATCAGCCGCTAAGGATAGGAGCTTCTGTGCCTGTTTGGCATTGGCGGTAAAAGATTTTTCCACTAAAGTATTTTTACTGTGATTAAGACAAAGCAGAGCATGCTCATAATGCAAAGAGTGTGGAGTAGCAATATAGATAAGATCCACGGCAGGGTCAGAGACAAGAGTCTCATAGCTGCCATATGCTTTTTCAAAATGCCATTCCCGGGCGAATTTTTCCGCTTTTTTAAGGGAACGGGAAGCAATTGCATAAGGAACAACCTCACCTTTATCCTTGAGAACATTTAATGTGAATGCCATAGATTGTGCAATACTGCCGGTACCAAGAATTCCTACATTAAAACATTTCATAATAAGTACCTCGCAATCAGATCAGATAATTTCTCTTTACCTGTTATAAATTAAATTGTAACAGGTAAAGAGAATAAAATCAAAGAGAAACAGGCAGGGATTTAATGCCCTGAAGTTCAATGGAATCAATATGAGCCACCTGATCCTTGAATACTTCTACCATTGCTGCCATAGCTGAACTGGAGTCAATAAAGCCGCCGGATTTTTTGGGAGAAACATAAATATACATGCCCTTATCCAACAGTTTTTCCTTGTAAGGTAGCAGATCTATCTCCCAGGGAGCTCCATTACAGAAATTATCATGGAACATTTCACCGTTGGAAAAAGCATATCCGATATCGCCCCGGTAGCGAATGCGAAGCATCACCTGCTTCATTCCGGTAAATACATCCGGCTCAAACTGCAGAACAGCTCTTGCATTCACAACCTTTGAAGATGTAATAGGGCTTCCGACAACAGGGCGCTTCAGAGTGCTTTCTTCATCGGAATTTACGGAACTGGCATCTCTTACGGAAAAATGATATTCCTTTTTGTCTTGAAAAGCAGTATAAGTGATGAAAGGACCAATGTTGCCCGACCGTGAAAGCTCCCGGTTGTGGATGACAATACTTTCCTTCTCGGACGGGAAAACAGAAAGGGCGACTTCTTCTCCCATGGGATATTCCAGTTCAAATTCGTTATCCTTATATAAAACAGGACAGTCACATAGGAAAAGTTTACGTCCCTCGGGAGTATCGTATTGCCATAAACGCTCTGCATCATTTACATTTAAAACGGTAACTATGCAGCGATTCCCCTGACCAAATGTGAATACAGATGTTTCGGAATTACTCAGAATGACTTTGTGCTTCTGAACGCTGCATCCGCTGACAGGGATAATTTCGTCTTCTGGAAATACAAATTCGCCGGACATCCCGCGAATCTTACTGAAAAAATAGTATGTCGCATGAGAGGAAACAGCTTTTGTGATTAATTGCGCGGTAGCGTATTTTAACAAATGTCCTTCCAGAGAGAACCAGTAGGGAAGTATTGCACAGGCATCTTTGGCGAGATTTAGACTTCCATTTTGAGGAAAACGTACTTCTCCGAGGTCACTTTGGATAGTAACGCAGAAATCCGTCTGATCGATCGTTTCCACATGGTCCTGATAGTTATTTAAATAGAGAAAACCGTGTCCCTGTTCGTCTGCACGTACAACATATCTCAAGGTTTCCACATCTTCCGGAGTCTGAACTTCGGCTTCCTTGGAAAGAACGGTCTTAGCAGCTGTAATTTCAGAGGTAAATTCCTGATAAAACAGATGTTGAAGCTTTAGCTGATGGTAAGAAAGCCGGACTTGTCCAAATTCACCTAAAGGAGCCTGGTAGTCGTAGGAAAACTTTGGAACATCACATTCGTTCATGTAGGGAACGGTCTTTCCCTTAGGATGTGTGCCACCGTGATACATATAATATCCAAGGAAATTACAGCCACTTCCGGATTTTACCTGAGAAAGTGCAGCGACGCTTTCGTAGGGCAACTGAAAACGATAAGGATAGTAGACGTTCATTCCGCCCCCCATTTCACAGCAGGCATAAGGAAAGTCTTCCGGTGCATACTCAGGGTCAAAATTATAATATTTCGGAGCACTGTTGTTATGAAAATCTCCATAGAGATATTCGGCGGTAGCAGGATGCTCTTTTAATTTTCCGTCGTAAAACATCCAGGGACGAAATGCATATCCGCCCCAGAGAGGAAAAACGGTATCCTCGGGAGCACAGGCACCTCCCCAGGCGGTAGCCGTGTAAAGAGGAACATCAAATCCCACTTCTTTGGCTATTTTCTTCAGTGTGCTCATATGATTTTTGCCATCGTGTCCGCTGACGACCCATTCCTTGCTGTTCTCTGTCGTCATTTCCCAGGGACAGGAAGCGTGCTCATGTTCGTTCTCCAGCTGGACACCAATGACAGGACCATTGTCTTTGAATAATAGTCCTTTAGCCTGTTGATAGATCTGTTCATAAAAGCGTCTGGTATAATACAAATAGGAAGGATCATCGCAGCGAATATCGAAAGGCTGACCATAGATCCAGTCAGGAAAACCGCCGTTTCTGCATTCTCCGTGAGAAAAAGGACCAATACGCAAGATGACATACATATGATTCTTTTTACATAATTCCAGGAAAAGTCGAAGATCTTTATTGCCGGAGAAATCGAAAGTGCCCTCAATTTCCTCATGATGTATCCAGAAAATATAAGTGGCTATCATATTTAAGCCGCCGGCTTTCATTTTAATGATTTCGTCTTCCCATAATTCCCGGTTTATCCTTGAAAAATGGGCTTCTCCGCAAATCCCGAAGAAAGGTTTTCCATCCAGAGAAAGATAGTAATTTCCGATGGATAACATTTGACCATTTGCATTTTTTCCGCCCATTTGTATCGGGCAGGGATAGATAGGATTTTTAATATTTCTTGCATCAATGGAATACTGTCGCATGGTTACCTCCAGATTATTTACTTGAACCGACAATGCCTTCTACAAATTGCTTCTGCATTGTCAGGAATACAATGATAATAGGTATGGTTGCAAGGACAATGGCTAACATTAACTGACCGTAATCTACATAATAAGCGGAGGCAAGGGAAGAGAGAAGGAGTGTGAAGGTCTTCTTCTCATTTGTCTGTATTACGATCAGAGGCCATAGATAGTTGTTCCATTGTTTCATGAATGCGTAAATGGCACCTGCTGCAAAAGTGGATTTCATCGGAGCCATTACCAGACGGAAAAAAATAGTAAATTCATTGGCACCATCGATTCGTGCAGCTTCGATCAACTCTGTGGGGTAAGACTGGAAACTCTGGCGGAAAAAGAAAACCAGGAACGGCATTGCCAGGGTAGGAAGAATTACCGCAGTGTGTGAATTTAACATATTAGCCTTAGATGCCATTTTGAATAAAGGAATCATCTGGGCGGAAAAGGGTATCATCATCGAGAAAAGGAACAAGGAATATACTATGTTTTTACCCTTTGATCTATATTTTTCAAAGCCGTAACCTGCCATGGAACAGATCAAAATAGATATAAAGGTATAAATAAGTGTAATTTTCATGGAATTCAAAAATACCAGAAATACATTAGCACTTGACTGGAGGTTAGCCCAATTTTCGCCCAAAGATTTTCCGAAATGCAGAGCTCCACTGGTAACATCTACACTTTTATTTGTAGCACCGGTTAACATCCATATAAATGGAAAAATAGAAATCAAAACAACAATGAGTAAGGCGATATGCAATAATACTTTCTTAAAAATGCGATATTCTTTATTATGCATAACTTAATCCTCCTTTCCGGCAACAGTAAACTGGATGATTGCCAGAATAATCATTATAAATACAACCATGTAAGAGATAGCGGATGCATATCCGAAATTAGGGGCATAGACAAAGGACTGGTTGTATATGTAGTGTGAAACAGTAATGGTTGCATTTGCAGGACCACCCTGTGTAATATTCATAGTTTCATCAAATAACTGCAAGGTGCCGTTGGTAGACATAATGGTTGTGAGCAGAACAATCGGTTTTAACTGCGGAATTGTAATTTTAAAAAATGTCTGAACCGCATTCGCACCATCTACTTTTGCTGCTTCAAAAGTCTCTTTAGGGATATTTTGCATGGCGGATAAATAAAAAATAACATTATAGCCGGTCCAACGCCAGATCATTGCGATAATGATAACGGCGCGTGCCCAGGTGGAATCCTGCAGATATTGATAAGGCGCATCTAAAATTCCCAGTTTGATTAATACTTGATTCAGGAGACCATCCAATGAAAAAAGCATTTTAAATATGATAGAGTAAGCTACCAAAGAGGTTACACATGGAAGGAAAACGCTAGTGCGGAAAAATCCCTTGAATTTCAAAAATTTGCTGTTGAGCAGGGTAGCGATAATGAGAGCAAATAACAGCATTATAGGTACTTGAATGACCATATAAAGGAAAGTGTTGCCAAGAGATTTTAAAAAGATGGCATCACCAAACATTCTCTTGAAATTCTTCAGACCCACAAAGGTATATTTGCCTCCTTCAAAACTCTGGAAAGCAAGAAGAAGGGAATCGATTGCAGGATAAATCGTAAATATTATGTATAACAAAAATGCAAGTGAAATAAATATCCAGCCGTAAATATTATAATTAGGGCCCGCTTTCTTTTTTCGCTTCATAATGACTCCTTCTATAAAAACAAATATTAGGATATAAGATATTACAGACGTTTTATGGAAAAGATTCTGCGGAATATTCCTATTCCGCAGAATCATGAGATCCTATCTGCCTAACTGGTTACGCAGCTGCGCATCTGCTTCCGCTAATGCACCGTCAACATCTGTCTTGCCGGCAAAGAGATCTGCAAGAGCGGTAGTAATGGCATCGTTTGCCTCAGCTACATAACCACCGAAATTAACGGGAGTTACATCCGGCAGAATCTCTGCGAACAGAGCATTAATCTTTTCCCCGCCGAAGAACTCATCTTCTGCATCGTATGCTGCGGTAGAATATGCGGGGATATAAGAGCCCATAGCACCCTGGTTTAACAAAATAGTATCATAGAAATCTGTGTTTCCCTGCCATACACCCTGAAGGAATTTGATGGCTTCGTCTTTGTTTGCAGAGCTTTCCAGTACATACCAGCTGGAGCCGCCAACGTTGGACGCATTTACAGAGCTGGAAATATTGGCAAATTTGGGGATACGAACTGCTCTCCACAGACCGGACTGATCCTCTGCCTGCTTAATAGAGGAAATGAACCAGGGGGCATTTACGACAGAAGCAACCTGACCGTTATTTAATGCAGCAGCTCTTCCTTCGGTGCTTTCAGCTTCGTAAAGGATTCCTGCTTCTTTCATTTTCAAAATGGTTTCAAAAGCTGCCTTGAGAGCTTCGTTGTTTGTGATGTTAATATCACCGTTCTGATCATAATACCAGAGACCGCAGGACTGCATCATGGCACGAACCAGGGTGGTTTTGTTATTTGCGATTTCTACAATCATAGGAGTGCCGGTTTTCTCGGTTACATCTTTACCGATTTCAATGAATTCATCCCAGGTCAGATCCTGCATATCTTCCTCTTTGTAACCTGCTTGCTCAAGAATGTCTTCTCTATAGTATAAAGCAGTTGCGCCGGTATCAAAGGGAACGGCATAAGTCTTGCCATCTATGGTAACAGCATCAACTTTGAAATCCAGAAACTGAGAATAGTCGAAACTGTCAGTAAGATCAGCAAAAGAACCGGGGAAAGTATTTAAATATTTTCCAGATACATAGTCCTCTAATAAGACAATATCGGGAAGACCGCTGCCGCCTCCGGCAAGAGCTGTCTGCAGTTTTACATAGACATCTTCTTTGGACAGACTGACAACATCAACATTGATATTAGCATCGGGATTTGTCTTCTTATATACTTCTGCAGCTTCTTTCATTACTGCTACATTAAAGTTGTCGTCCCAGGCCCACACAGTAATTGTTTTAGCATCGGAGGAAGTGTTTGCTTCCGCTGCACTGGTATTAGCGTTTTCTGTTCCGCTTTCAGAAGCAGGGGTATTACCACAACCCACAAGTGATGAAACTGCTAAGATAGATGACATAAGAATGACTGCTAATTTTTTCTTCATAAGTTAATCCTCCTTTGAATAAATAAGTAAAATAGAATCGTGTTCTTATATACGAACTGCGTACTTATATCCGTTTCATGCTCAAATAATAGCATGGAGAAACTAATTTGTAAATATCATAGTTATATTTCGTGATAAATACTAAATAGCTTAATAATAAACTGTGCAAATTCACAAAAATAGAATAAATAGAAAGAAAATATATGGAAACTAAAGTTTCAATATTGACATATGGAAAAACGGAGTGTTATAATTCAATTGTTCTTATATACGAATTATAATCTTATATCCGTTTTATGGAGGAACTATTAATGAGTGAAGACAAAAATATCCATCGTTCCACAAGCAGAGTTCTGGATATACTGGAATTAGTGGCAGAACACCCTTCCGAATATAACCTTACAGATATCAGTAATCTGATGGAAGCACCAAAGAGCAGCCTGTATCCTATTTTGTATACATTAACGGCAAGACACTTTTTGGCATTAGATAATAATGGTCGCTATAAGGTAGATTTTTCATTATACCAGGTGGGAAATTCTTATCTGAGTCAGTTGAATTTCCTGGATGAAGTAGAGAAGATCTTAACCAACATGACAAATGTATGTATGGAGACTTCACATTTTGGTATATTGAAAGGCGGAGATGTTTTGTATTTGAAAAAAATAGATTCTCCGGAGCCTATTCGGATGACATCTCGTGTAGGAATGAGAATTCCGGCATACGGAACTGCAATAGGAAAAGCATTGTTAATGGATACGGAGTTTTTGGAGCTAAAAAGACTTTATCCCAATGGTTTGAAGGCATTAACGGAAAATACCATTACGGATTTTAACGATTTGGCAAATCAATTAAGTGAAGCCAGACTTTTAGGATATACTTATGAGATGGAAGAATCCACACAATACATCCGATGTTTTGCGGTACCTATACGGAAGAAGGGAAAGGTCGTTGCAGCAATTAGCGTGGCAATTCCCATATTCCGATATACAGAAGAAAGGGCAAAACTGGTCAGAACACTTTTATTTGATTCCAAGAACAAGATAGAAACCATCCTTAATAATGTAGATATGGATATGGAACATCTCATATAAGAGATATCCGAAAGGAGGGGGAATTTATGCCCCAGTTTATATCTATAGGTGAAACAATGGTATCATTTGTCCCTACGGAGCAAGTGTCTCTTAGCTATGGACCATCATTGAAAATGAGGATAGCAGGAGCTGAGAGCAATACGGCAATCGCTTTACAAAGATTAGGCATATCCACAGCTTTTGTCAGTCGGCTTGGAGATGATACTCTTGGACAATATGTGTTGCGGATGATCAGGGCAGAAGGAGTAGATACTTCTGATGTATGTGTAGACAGGGAGAATCCCACCGGTCTCATGATTAAGGAAATGCATGCAAACCGGGAGACGCGTGTCTATTATTACAGGAACGGATCAGCAGCAGCGCACATGACAAAGTGTGATATTCCCGAACAAAAACTGGCAGAGGCAGATATATTACACCTGACCGGAATAACGCCTGTTTTAAGTGAATCCTGTAAAGAACTGACTTATGCTGCTATGGAACAGGCAATGAAGCATAAGACAGGAATAAGTTTTGATCCTAATATCAGGAGAAAACTTTGGAAACAGGAAGATTATCGACCGCTTATGCAGGACCTGATCCGGAAAACTACATATTTATTTTTAGGAATGGAAGAAGCTGAGTATATTTACGGAACTTCTGATATAAATACGTTGGGAGATAAACTCTACCACTCTGGAAATATGAAATGTGTAGTATTTAAGGATGGAAGCCGTGGAGCCTGGTGCTATGACGGTGATAATATGCTACAGATTTTGCCAGAAAATGCAATCTGTGTAGATCCGATCGGAGCTGGGGATGCGTTCAACGCCGGATTCCTGTATGGAATATTGCATAACTATTCTTATTCCGAGAGCGGTAAAATAGGTGCTATCTGTGGAGCGAGAGCCATAGAAACATCCGGGGATATTGAAGGACTGATATACGAAGAAGAGCTATTAGAATCACAGAATAATGTTTCTCCAATTTGTCGTTAGTAAACTGATTCATCTTACCAGGTGTAAAAAGATAGGAGTACATTATGAAAGACATTGTTGAAAAATATCCTGTGATTGCTATTATTCGAAATATTTCTGATTCTGACATATTACCATATATGATGAGCTTGTATCATGCAGGATTGCGGTGCTTTGAGATATCTATCAGTCATGGGAATGCCATAGAACAAATTCATAATATGAAGCAAGCCATGCCGGAAGACACTTTGATTGGAGCTGGCACGGTCTTGGATGTGCAGGCAGCTGAAAAAGTACTGGCAGCCGGTGCGGATTTTATCTTATCTCCTTCGACAAATGCGGCAGTCTTAGAATACTGCAAAGAAAATATGGTCAGACTTTTGCCGGGAGTTATGACACCGACAGACGTGAGTGTATGCCAGGAATACGGATTTTCTACATTAAAGCTTTTCCCAGCTGGAGAACTGCCTATGAATTATAACAAAAGTTTGAAAGGACCGTTTCCGGGAACCAGTTATGTGGCAGTAGGCGGTGTTACTCCGCAGAATGCCATTGACTACTTTAACCATGGATACTGTGGTGTGGGAATAGGCAGTGCATTAGTGGATAAGAAAGATTTAAAAGAAAAGAATTGGGACAAGATAACGGAAGATGTAAAACAGTTTTATTTGACGTTATGTAGACAATTGAAAGAAGAGAAAGTTTCCTGACGGTAGAACGGAAAGAAGGAAAACATTATGAAAATCAAGGAAGTAAATACATATTTGGTTCGTCCACGCTGGTGCTTTGTAGAAATTGTGACAGATGAAGGTCTGTGTGGATGGGGAGAAGCGGTGATAGAAGGTAAGGCCTCTACCGTGAAAGCCTGTGTTGAGGAAATGACAGAATATCTGACAGATGCAGATCCGATGCATATTGAGGATATATGGAATACACTGTATCGTGCGGGATTTTATCGTGGTGGTCCTGTTATCATGAGTGCAATATCCGGTATTGATCAAGCACTGTGGGATATTAAAGGAAAATATTATAATGCGCCGGTGTATGATCTGATGGGCGGAAGATGTCGTGATAAAATGAAGGTATATTCTTGGATCGGAGGAGATCGCCCTTCCGATGTGGCAGCAGCGGCACTGGAACGTAAAAATGCAGGATTTAGTGCAATCAAAATGAATGCGACAGAAGAACTGCAGTATATCGACAGTTACGACAAAATCGATGCGGTTCTGGAACGTGTGGCAACAATCAGAGAAGCAACCGGAAAATATTTTGGAATTGCCATTGATTTTCATGGAAGAGTTCATAAGCCCATGGCAAAAATTTTGGCGAAAAAGCTGGAAGAGTTTGATCCCATGTTCATAGAAGAACCGGTTTTATGTGAAAATATGGAAGATTTTCATGATATTGCGGCTAGTTGTAATATCCCGATAGCTACCGGGGAACGCTTGTTTTCACGCTGGGATTTCAAGAGACTACTTCATGCCGGAGGAATAGATATTATTCAACCGGATCTGTCGCATGCAGGCGGTATCACAGAGGTCAAGAAAATAGCTTCCATGGCAGAAGCTTATGATGTTGCACTTGCACCGCATTGTCCTTTAGGTCCCATTGCACTGGCATCATGCCTTCAGGTAGATGCAACCTGTCATAATGCGGTTATCCAAGAACAGAGTATTGGAATACATTATAATGTGGGCAAGAGTGTACTTGACTATATTACAAATAAAGATGATTTTATATTTACTGATGGATATGTAAAACTTCCGAAAAAGACAGGGCTTGGTGTAGACATCAATAAAGAACTGGTGATGGAGGAAAACAAGACGCCTCATCATTGGAAAAATCCTGTATGGAGACATAAGGATGGATCTATTGCAGAATGGTAACTAGTAAAGTGAAATAGTAAAAGGTACTCTGATTTTTGTTCTGAATTCAGAGTACCTTTTACTATTTTAGGATAACTGTCTCTTCCGTAAGACAGCCCGTTCTTTTTTTACGATATATTGTTCCAGCCCGGGGACCGGATTGCTGAGCCGGCAGCCGTAGAGAAACAGCCCGTTCTCTAATTCCTGCACACGGGCGACCAGTCCATACAGATGGAAATTAAAGTTCTCCGCAGTCTCCTCCAGATGATCATTCAGGACAGCGTGCACGGTCTGGTTGACACCCAGTTCCAGGTCTTCCTTGCTGACTACGGCGAATCCGTTGTAGCTGATATCCTTGATAATAACATCGTGGGCAGAACGGTTTAGACCACATTGAACGGCTGTTTCAATTCCCACATAGCAGCGGTAACTTTGTCTGCGGTTGTAGGTTTTGCTTCCGGCGATGCTGAAGACAGTGTAACAGAGAGTTCCGTCAGCGCGTTTCACTACGTTGGTGGTGACGTTTTTGAACAGCTGAGGCTTATCGTCTGGGAGAGTGACCAGCAGATCGACGAGCAGTCCTTTTCCCCGGAAAGAGATGATTTTATCATCAGTAAACACACCCTCAGCCAACAGTGTATGTCTGCGGGAATAGACTTCCAAAATGCGGGATTCAAATTGAAGCTCTTCGTTATTCAGATGAATGATAAAGCTAAGGGATAACCCTGCGGTCAAGTCATCAATCTGCATGGTTCGGTCAGTCTCCCATCGTTAATAAATCCAAATTAATCCACCATTTTCGCATTCGGATAGATGCGTTCCATTCGTGCGTCGGGATAATGGTCGTCCAGAAAACGCTGCAATCCGTTAAGCTCTGTGGTTTCCACAGAATAGGAGGCATCGTTACGTTCGGTGTATCTGGCAAGTGCCAGTGCGGAAACCAGCATGTTGGCAATCATAAATACAATTAAAACATTACAAATGATCGTACCCGTTTTTTTCGGAATCTTCTCGATCCAGCCGGACAGCTTCGGATAGATGAACTTCAGCCATACCACAGCGGCAATGCCCCAGAAGAAGCAGTACAACAGGTTGATACGACCGCCTAAGTTAAAGGCGAATCCGCTGTAATCCCAGAAAATCGTGCCAAAGACCATTTCCGTGAAGACACTGCAGATATATTCATAGGCACCACCAAGCAATGTTCCTGCCAGGAAAATGGAACCGTCACTTTTATTCCGGTAGCGATAGAGCAACAGGGTCAGAAAGGCACAACCCAGTCCCCATACGATACTGAAAGGTCCGTAGATCACGCTGCTGCGGCTCATCCAGACACCGGCTGTGATACGGCAGAAGATCGTCTCTGTGATATCACCTAAAAAGGCACCGATGAAAAAGAGGGAAAACAATTTATAAAAGCAGCAGCCCTCGGCAAAAATAGTGGATTTTTTGCGTTCAGCTCTTGCTTTTACCAGGGCATCCAGACTGATGGAAGGATAAGACTTCTGCAGACGCTTTTGCATATGCCTGGTCAGAGCATTTTCCAGGAAACGGGAAGTCTGTCCTAATCCTTCGGTGATCTGATCCAGCCGGGCGGTCTGCTTTTCTAATGCATAGTCCGCCCGGTGCTTCGCCTGTAGCTGTAAGCTTATCGTTGACAGGGCGGAACCGATGGTGTCTAACAGGAGCAGCCCTCCGAGGACTAACAGAAGTATTACGGAGAGAAGATGCGGAATGCGGTCAAACAGCCCGCACAGCAGCGGATCCGCGAACATCACGGTCACAACGCTTAATGCGCCCCACAGCAGGGAAAAGGGCAGGCAGATATAACCGCCCACATTATAGCGGAAGCGGGAATAATTCCACAGCTTTTTCTTATAGACTTTTTCAAAAAACATTCCCGTGGAATATTCCAAAAGAGAGGACAGTACAAAGCCGCCCAGGAACAGGAAGAACGGATATTCCGTCAGCTCCGGCAGGAAGATCTCGAACAGCATGGCACCGAAACCGTAGATCGGGCATAGGGGACCCGCTACGAAACCTCGGTTGACGAATTTCCGATGCTGTACCGCGGCAGAACATACCTCGATACACCATCCTATAAAAGAATAGAAGAAAAACAGCCAGAACAGGGATAACCAGGATATTGTCATAAGGGCACCTCTTTCGTGGAAAAATGTCGAACATTGTCTTGTTCCATCATATCACAACGAAAGAGGTTGTACCATCATTATATCTTTTTCTTATTGTTCTGCGGCTTAGGGATAAATTCAATTTTTAAGGTCATATTCATGCTGTCGGCAATTCGCTTTAGCAGTTGAATGGTAGGGTTCCGCAGCCCATTTTCCAATTTACTGATATCACCCTGATCAATGCCGACGAGTTCAGCTAATTGTTTTTGCGTGAGATTCTGAGATTTTCGTGCTTTGATCATAGAACGGATAGCATCCATTTCCGGCTGAACAGCATTATATTCCTGCGCAAATTCCGGATTGTTCATTTGTTCATTGAGAAATGCAGATAAATCACTCATTTATTCATCATCCTTTCTATATAGTCGGCTTTTCTTAATTTTGCCAATTCGATTTCTTTTTTAGGTGTCTTGTTTGTCTTTTTTATGAATCCGTTGGTCATTATGATTTTATTGTCACAATAGAAAAAATATAAAATACGTGAAATATTATTGCCGGACTGACATCTTAATTCAAAAATACCGTCACGTAAGTATTTACTGTATGGTTCCCGTAGGAGATTTCCATATTCTTCGAGAATTTCCATGAGAGAAGAAATTTTTGCTCTCATTTTAATATCTGTGTCTAATAAAAAAACTTTTACCGGGCAAATATTATTTGATGTTTTGTAAAAAACAATTTCAAATGAAGTCATGTTACCTCCTTAGTATATGGAATATATTCCATATTGTCAAATGCAAAAAATATTAGTAAAAAATAAATGGGAAAAATGACCGAATGGTCATAAGAATTTCTTTACAGAAACATTAGCATATGGCTTGCGTAAAGTCAAAGAATTAGTGCTCACTGCTCACTACTGCTACTGCTACTGCTCACTGTTTTCTAAAGAAATGGAAAACGTACAAAATATAGACGAAAACTGTTGGAAAAGTGTACAAAAACAGCTTAAAATATTGTGGAAAAGTGGAAAATGTGGCATACTGATATCAGAAAAGATTCAAACGTAAGGGTGAAGAGGTGAAGGCTGATGTTAGAGAGACGCATAGAGCAGGAAATCCGGGATTTTTTGAAAAGTGATCGAAAGGAAGCCCTGATTGTAACCGGGGCAAGACAGGTAGGAAAGACCTATATTATCAGGGAATGTGCCAAAGAGATTTATAAAAATATTGTAGAGATTAATTTTGTGGAGAATCAGCAGGCAGTAAAGTTGTTTGAAAATATTACGGGCAGTAAGGATATTTTGCTGCGGCTTTCTGCATTGACGGATGTACCGATGATTCCTGGAGAGACTCTGATCTTTTTCGATGAAGTGCAGGAATGCCCGGAGATCGTAACGGCAATAAAGTTCCTGGTGGAAGACGGACAATATCGTTATATACTGAGCGGGTCGCTGCTTGGTGTGGAATTAAAAGATATCCGTTCTGTACCGGTGGGTTATTTATCTATTCTGGAAATGTATCCCTTAGATTTTCGGGAATTTTGTGGGGCAAACAGGGTGTCACAGACAGTCATGGATAAGCTGAATGAATGCTTTGAAAAAAAGCAACCGGTGGATGAACTGATTCATGAGAAAATGATGGAGCTGTTCCGGTTATATCTGATCGTGGGCGGAATGCCGGCTGTGGTCGATGCTTATATACGCACGAATAACTTAAAAGAAGTGCTTCGGATCCAACAGGGTATTGTACAGCTGTATTACAAGGATATTGCAAAATATGACAAGGACAATAAGCTGTACCTGGATGAAATATTTACTTTGATCCCCAGTGAACTGAATAATAAAAATAAGAGGTTCATCATGAAGGATCTCAATGAAAATTTCCGATTCTCCCGATATGAGAACAGTTTTATCTGGCTAAAGGAAGCAGGGGTTGCGCTCCCCGTATATTGTGTGCAGGAGCCGGAGTTACCGTTACTTCTGTCGAAATCAACGAACCTGTTTAAATTGTTCCTATCAGATGTCGGATTACTGGCATCCATGTATGTGGATGGATTGCAGCTTAAGATATTGAGCAGAGAAAAAGATATCAATTTTGGTGCCATCTATGAAAATGTTGCGGCACAGGAATTAAAGGCGCATGGATTTGAACTGTATTATTTTAACAGCAAAAAGCAGGGAGAACTGGATTTTGTCATAGAATATCAGAAAAATGTGCTTCCACTGGAGATAAAGTCTGGAAAAGCGTACACAAGGCATAATGCATTAGACAATGTATTGAAAGATGAAAGATATGCAATTCCACAGGCGTTTGTATTCTGCAATGAAAATGTCAGTACGCAAGAGAAAGTCACATATCTGCCGATTTACATGATCGGTTTTCTGGAAAAAGAGAAAATAGAAGAATATATTTATTCGATTGATCTGAGTGTACTTCAGTAGAATAGTAAAACAACAAAAGCCTGAGGCTTCTTTTTGGAAGCGTCAGGCTTTTTATAGTACTGCAATTATTAAATGCAATTCATATATGAGATGATAAAAGAAGTTTTATATTTGCAATGTATAGATTGCAAATATAAGGAAACGGTGATACTATGAAAATATAAAATATGTGGCAGGGGGATCAAAAGATGAGAGCTGATTTAGAACAAATTTTGAACAGTTCACTTCCTTTAGTATTAGAGTATGACGGAACTTATGACAAGGTAGATATAAGTGATTTGGAAGAACCGTGCAGGCGGGGAATCCCTGCGGCAATTGGTGAACTTGCAGCGAGATTCCGCATTGGAGTAGATGGAGCTGAAAAAAACCCTTCAAAAGCATTTAAACTGTATCAGGAAGTATTGAAATATCAGCGAAATGCGTGGGCATTAAGGTGCATGGGTGTAATTTGTGAAGAAGGTGGATTAGGCAAAGAAAATCAGAATGATTGTATAGAGTATTATGAGGCAGCCAGTAAGTTGGGAAGCGGGCATAGTTCTACCTGCCTTGGAATCGTATATGCTGAAGGAAAGTATATAACAAAGGATACAGAGAAAGCAAAGGAATATTTTCTACTTGCCATACAGCAGGGATATACTTATGCGTATTATGATTTGGGAATTAGTTACTCTGATTTGGGCCAATATGATAAGGCAAAAATGTGCTATGAAAAAGTAGTAAAAGAAGAACCGAAGGCCTATATTATGCTCGGAAATATGTACGAGGAAGGGTTGGGAGTACCCAAAGATGGACAAAAAGCATTGGGGATGTACCGCCTGGCATATAAGAATGGAATACAAGGAGAGGGAGCTTGCAGTCAAGGGAAACTGTACTATTATGGAGAACTGGTAGAGGAAGATGATAGGAAAGCATTGGAACTCTTTCAAGAAGCGTTAAAATATGGAGACAATAGTGCAAATTATTATATTGGAACAATTTATGGCATAGGAATTAAAGGATATCTTGAACCTAATATAGATCAGGCATTGAAATATTTATCAGAAGTCCCTGAGGATTTTATTGTAAGGGCTGAGACAACGAAGGGAAAGTTGCTTTTCTATGCTGGAAGGATAAAAGAAGCGCAGGAAGTATTAGAAAAAGCAACTGCAGAAGGATCTGAAGATGCACAGGAATTTTTGCAAGAAAAGTTCCAAAAAGAAAGTGAGAAAAATACCTCAGTGGATTTAAGGCAACTTTCTGCACAGGAATTACAGATACTATATGAACAGGGAAACATAGATGCTGCTTTCTTTTTGGGCACATGTTATAAGATAGGAAGAAACGGTGTACAGCAGGATGCAACGAAGGCAATTAGACTGTTTGAAGAAGTGATACAGAGTGGAGGTGGAAGGGAAAGCTATGGATATACGGAAATTGCAGAAATATATAAGTATGGATATGGCGTTCCAGTAGACTATAGTAAGGCGTTCAAATATGCAAGTATTGCAGCAGAGGGCGGAAACGCTACAGCTAAGCTGATTTTGGCAGATATGTATAAAAATGGAGAGGGAATGCATCAAAATGATGAAAAAGCATTTCAGTTATTTAAAGAAGCAGCGGATAACAATGGAAATGTGGTTGCATTTCGAGAAGTGGCACAGGCTCTTTTTATGGCAAGGGGTGTGACACAGAATGTACCGGAAGGCTGCCGCTACCTTTTGAAATATTACAAGTTTAATCCAGAGGACAGGTGGGCTAATTATATGATGGGACAATTCTATCAAATTGGTGTTCACGAAAATGGTGAGGAACTAATTCCTGTGAATGCTGATGCAGCGATAAAATGTCTTTTAAAGGTTGGAGATGGGAGCGCTCTGACGAAACTGGGTGAAATGTATGAGGAAGGTAAGGGTGTTCCTATCAACATGAACGAAGCTGTAAAATATTATGAAATGGCACAACAAAAAGGAGATTTGGATGCTATTTCTAAAGTGGCAATTCTCAACCTATTACCTGATATGCAAAATGAAAACTGGTATAATCCGACAAAAGGAATTCAAGCAGCTAAAATATTCCTGGATCAAAGTAGTAATAGTACTTTAAAAGAGCTGATTATTTATGCAGTAGAAGAGTATTTAAAAAGGATTACACAAATAAGTGGTTATCAACAAAACATACTGCAGGAATATGAATATCTGTTAGATAAGATAGGAAATATCGGCTTAACATATAGCGATGAAGAGTCTAAGGAAAGGATTCGCACGGTTCTTGGACAGTTAATTGTAGCTTTGTCAGCATATTATCTTAATCTTTACGAAAACAATTTGCAGCTTTGCCTTCAAAAGATAGAAAATATGTTAAGAAAAATGGATAATTACGGAGAAAGAAACAAGTATATCAAGGATGGTGCAAGAGAAGAAATAGCAGAGCAATATGTGCAACTTGGAAAAGTGTATTTAGAATTTGATCTACAGAAAGCGCAGGAAATGTTTCAGAATGCAGCATGGCATGGCTCTGGAGAAGCAGAGGGATTCTTGAAAAGATTTCGGACAAATTTATTTGGAAAGCTGATTTTTAAGTAAGATTGGATGAATAAAAAAGATTCTTTTGAGAGGAAAGAACAGATTTAGAAATTCGAGAAGGAAAAAATGGAAAATATATTTTCCATGATAGGTAAAGATGTCTTTTTTGGGAAAACTGTTTGGAAATGATAGTTCCAATGCTAATAATGAACAGGTAATTTGTTGGGCAGTAGATATTCTTAATATTATTGAAAAAGCTGGTACGGCTTTAAGTATCAATAGTTGTGTTGTTCAAGTAATTGCTGGAAATAATGTACAGATTCGAATACAGGATTGGTATGATGATTTCATTCCTAGATTTGGAGCTGAATATAACCTGGATAGATTTTTTGAATTAGTACCGGCTAGTGGGACAAGCGATATATATGTATCAAAAATTACTCCGCATATATCTGGCAGTTCAAAACGGTTTATTAATAATTTGGAGCAAACCCTGAAGATTAAGACAATTAATGGTTATCAGAAAGATAAAAGACTAGATTGTATACAAAAGAACTTCCATGATTAAATTCGATGGTGAACAAAATCATTGAGCCAACAGACAAAAGGAAAGGATACAATTATGATTAAGGAAAAGGAATTAAGAGATTTTAGACCGGATTTTCAGTATAAGAACGGGAGAGAAATAACTCTGGACTTTGTTCGAGAAAAATTGGAAATTGCTATGCAGAATGCGAGTGCGCCTATAGCATTTGTAAGGGATCAGATAAAGATCGGAGGTATTTTTAATAGTAATACGGTAGATTGTTTAGTAATGTATCATCCGGAACATACAAAGGATTACTTTAAGTTTTGCATCTATATAATTTACGATGGTAATGATGCAGTTGTTTGTACTCGGGAATATGGGCAGAGCAAACAGATGGACAAGGCATATCGAAGTGAAATTGCAAAAAAGGGTGTAAAAGATTATTTTCGTGCGGACGCAGAGGATTATTCTGCAATAGGAAATGCAATAGGTTCTGCAATAGGTGGAGCGTTAGGGTCAATTGGAAAAAGCAAAAAGAAACTTGAAGCTGAAAAAATGTATTATAGCTTGGTGTATGAAGTTTTAGATGAAGTTATTTGTTAAGATTTACTGAAAAATCTAGAACAAATAAAATAAATCAAACTATGCGCTTAAATAAGTGCCTATGAATCTTGAAAATTCCATAATAACAGTTATTAGTTAATGCGATTAATCATTGGTTTAATTAACTGATGTATTAATAAATATTTTGATGAAAGGAGAATTCTTATGAAGAAGGTTACTATCAAAGTTGTAAAGCTCGCATCAAAAAAGAAGAATGTGCTTTGTTGCACATGTGGAATCATTAGCTAATTTTTGATTCTACAAAAACAAAGGGACTGGTCGCATTGTCACTAATGATAATGCGACTGGTTTTCGTTAGGAGAGATTACTATGCAATTGTCAAAATATGTGAGAACAATAAAGTATAACGATGAAGTTATTTTATATAACACGGTTGATCATGCAATGGTTCAATTACCAAAAGAAGCTGTAAAAGGAAATGAACTCGAAGATATATTAGATGATGATTCTCTTTCTGCATTGAGAGAAATGGGATATTTGGTTGAAACTGATACACTTGTTGAAAATCAGATGGAATCGTACTTAATCAATAGAACTAAATTGTTTATAAGTGTTGAGTTAAACCTTAGTTGTAATCTTCGTTGTCCGTATTGTTATCAAGCTGGAACGCATAACGGAAAGTGTGTAGATGATCGTGTTCTTGAAAAAATTGTAGATTATGCAAATGCTGTATATCAAAAGGATCCATTTTCTGATTTATTTTTAAAAATATTAGGTGGAGAGCCGACTTTGGTATGGCAAAAATTTGAAAAGATATATGGCGATTTACTTCGTTTTTGCAATGAAAAAGGTGTCAAAATGCATTTGCTCGTTGATACTAACGGAACTATGATAAATGATTTGCTTACATTGAGTGGTTATGCTAGTTTGCTATTTACTATTCCATTGACGGCAAAAGAATGTCATGATGATGTGAGAAAAGATGCCAAAGGTAATGGAACATATGATTTGATTATTGAAAACATAAATATTATTAAGAGAGAAAAACCAGAAGCTAAAATTGTAATACGTTACAATGTTGATAATGAAAATGTAAAACTGTTTGATATATTTCTAGAGGACATAGAAAGAAAACTTACATTCAAACCTTTGATAAGTGTGAATTATACAGCCGAATTAAATGAAAAAAAAGACTTTGGAAATAGAATGACATATCGTGAATTTGTAGAATGGAGTAGTTCTGAGGCTATAGATTCTTTGATAAAGAATAAAATGCCAGTGACCATTTCTCCGATTGTATCTGTTGAAGAATGTCAATTTAGATCTAAATATGGCCTGAAAGTATTTTCGGATGGAACTGTTGGTAGTTGTGCAATGGACTTTTTTGAAAATGGTAGGATGAGCATTGATGAATTGCTGTTTGAGATTGATGAAGATAATCCGTTTTCTTTGAAAAAGAAAAATCAGACCATTATGGTCGATGAGCAATGTTTAAAATGTGACTCTATTTTTCTTTGTGGAGGCACTAATAAGCTCCCTTGCATAAAGGCTCTTGATTATGATTTGTGCAAAGATAAACATTTTGGGATAGATATAGATATGTTTATAAAAAAATATATGGAGTGTCAAGAAAACAATACTAGCGATTTGTTTGTAGTGTTTGAAAATGGCGAATCATACAGATAGGAAAGGAAATGAGATGAAAATTGTTAGAGGAAATACATTGCCGGATTATTCATTGTTGAGTATCAAAGCTGGTAGTGCTGAAATTGATGGTTATCAGCATCACGAAAAATGGCAATATAAGCCAATTATGGGAGTGAATGTTGAGGATGTAACGGGAGAAGATATTGTACAATTATCTGAGGAAGAGCATAAAGCAGCTATTCAAAGAATATCTAACTCTAAATTAATACCATCATTATTTAATTTAGAACGAACATTTGATGATGGGACAACTATAATGCTTAATACTATGACCGAGGCTGTAGCATCGTTAGATACCAAGGAATATGAATTGTATAAGAATATTTTGGAAAATGATGATTACTCAAATAAAACAATAGTGCAATTATTTTTACTAGGATTCTTAACAAAGGATGATGATAGTGAGTTATTTAAGTTAGATGTTATCAGAAATAGATCAGCTTATGCATCATCAGACGCAATCAATATAACAATATATCCAACTCAAGAATGTAATGCTCGATGCTTTTACTGCTTTGAAAATGGTGAGAGAAGAGAACCAATGAGTATGGAAACAGCAGAAAAGGTTGTTTCATACATAACTCATAATGTTACGGTAGATGATGAAGTGGTGTTTAGATGGTTTGGAGGAGAACCTTTAGTAGGTGCACATATAATTGATTACATTACAGAAAATGTTGATGCTTATTTTAAGGGAAAATTAAAGTTTAGTTCTATTGTAACTACAAACGGATTTAACATATCAGATGATTTAATAAAAAAAGCAAAAGAAAAGTGGCATGCAAAGAAATTTCACCTTACGATTGATGGATATCAAGAGGAGCATGATAGAAGAAAAAATTATTACGATAAGAGTATTGATGCGTATAAAAAATTAATTGAGGATATGACCAAATTAATTAAAGCAGGAATTTTTGTTGTTTGTAGATTTAATCTGGATAAGAAGAATATAACTCAATTAGACGAGATTATGCATGATTTGGAACAATTTAAAAACAGCGATTTGTTTTATATTCATACTACTACTTTGCGTAGACCACCATATGCTCCATTAGAGGACTACATTTTGGCACAAGATTATGATTGGGCATATGATTTAATTTGGAGAAAGATGTTTTCTTATGGATTTTATGATGGTATAAAGCACATTCTTCCATTGAGATTAAGGGGCAATTGTTTGGCTTGTGTTATGAATGAAGTACTGATTAATTCAGAGGGAAAATTGTTCAAATGTCTCCAACACACAACTGAAGATTCTCATAAGGTAGGTGATTGTACGACGGGAGTTGTTTTCAATGAGAATTATTTAGAATGGCTTGACGTTTCAATTAAACGAGAACAATGTCAAAAATGTGCATATTTACCGATGTGTTCTGGAGGATGTAAAGAATATTGGTACGAAAATCGCCCAGAAATCTCTCCGTGTGCAAGAGAAAAGACATATTTTAATACATTGACTAATTTAATTCATGAATGGGTTGAGACGGGAACAATACGAGAAAGGCAATGAAAATATGAATATTATATTAAAGGAAGATAAATTTCATATTAGATCGTATTTTGCATCATGTGCGTGCCGATGCAAATTCTGTTGCTTGGGAGATTATCCAAAAGATAAAAGAATTTCTTTTGATGATTATGAACAAGTAATGAAAAAATTTTCGAATGTTAATGATAGGTACAATATGAGACTTAGATCTTTTATTTATAATTGTCCGGAGCATCCGTATTTAAAAAGGCAGATTGACTTATATAACTCATTACCTATGCAAAAAGATGAATACACTCAGCTTGATTTAAACGGTACCCGTGTAAAAACGGATGAAGAATTAGGAATATGGTTTACAGAACTTATTGATTCTGGAGTGGAAAAAGTAGCTTTTTCTTGGTTTGGTAATGAAGAAACACATGATGCTTTTGTAAATAGAAAAGGATACTGTTCATATTTGAAGAGATGCGCAAATGAAGCTAGAAAGAGAAAAATTCCAGTTATAAGTAAAATATTTTTGCATAGAGAAATTCTAGGTGAAATTGATAGCGTAATTGATGAAGTAGCGCAATTTAGTGATGTTATTATATGCGCTTTTATGGAATACTCTGGAAATGCTAAAGATATGGAAAACGATTTTTTAACGATTGATGATTACGATGGTTTATCGGATAGAGTAAAAGAATATATAGGTGCATCATACTTAAAAAAATTTAAAACAGAAAAAGAATGGATAGAATTATCAAATAAGGGAAATTTCCCACAGTTTAACATTGTTGATTATGTACTGTATGTTGATGCAGATAATATTAATAAGATTTTGACGATGTCTAATGACGAAATCATAGAAGAGTTTCGTAAAATGAACAAGGATTTTCAAGCATCATTTGGGGAAATCAGTGAATTGTCAGAGCAGTATGGAGATGATAATTGTGAAATTCTGTATGAGTGTAGAGATATTTTAAGAAAATGGTTAGATAAGTATTATCTTGATCACAATCTTGATAAAGGTAAGTTGTTCAGTTTTACAAATAGTTCAGTTGAATGGAAGGTTTATGAAAGATTATAAAAAAAGCATTTCTATTGGAAACTCGATATATCCATTAGTTTGTATAGGAACTTATGGAAGGAGTTATGAGGAATTATTTGAATTGTTCTCGTGTTACAATTATGGTGATTTATGGATTGATACTGCATATCGATATGGCAACGAGAGCGTCGTAGCAGATGCACTTCAAGATAGTAGATTTCCTGTAAACAAGATTATATATACTGGGAAAATATGCTATTCTCAGCAGATAGGGAAAAAAACTGTAAAAGAGGAGTTAATAGGTACACTAAGCAGATTAAAAATTTCTAAAATAGATGTATATTTGATACATTCACCTAGATATAGGAGGTATTGTGAAACATGGGTAGAAATGCAAAAATTAAGGGATGAAGGATTAGTAAATACTATTGGAGTATCTAATTTTGAAATTGATGATTTAGAGAGAATATATCAAAAAACAGGAGAATATCCGGCAATAAATCAAATAGTATATTGCCAAAATAATGATGTTGATTTGCAAAAGAAAGACTTAATTTCCTTTTGCAGATTGAAAAATATAGTTGTACAAGCAGCAATGCCTTTTGGTGGTTCTGAAATGGCACGATTGCTAACAGAGCAGGAGCGAAAGAAGATTCTTCGGCAAAACTGCAAGAATCAAATTATAAGTGTGTTTGGAACTAAATCTGCAAAACATATGACGCAAAATCTATCGTATATACTGGGAGAGTAGATATGATTGTGACGAAGATAATTAAGGGGAAAATAATAGATTATGAATCATGTAAAGAAAACTATATGAAATGTGATGCTATGGAAGGCAGAGATGAGTGTGATTACATTTCAGATAGCTATGATTTGTATTATCGAGATAGAACCTATTATTTTATAATATACAGCAATATGAGAGTGCAATATAGTGTTAAAGGATTGGAGAAAGAAGTTGTTTTTAAGGAAGTCTATTCGGAACGTTTTTTTGAAAAAGATGATATAATTCGCCTAAGCTATAATAAAATTAGTAAAAGGGTTTTTCCAACAGACAGATAATATTTTGTTTATAAGATATCTTTTCATTATAAAGCAGCAATCGATAATGCAAAAAAGAAGCTGAGCTTATGGAGAAAAGTATGTACTACAAAGATAATAATTACGTTAAGACTTTTTACGTTATAAACCCAAGCAAAGGAAACAAATATGGTCTTGGAGCATTAATAATCGAAACTTTAAAATATATTCAATATGCAGAATTAATGGACTATATTCCAGTTGTTGATTGGAGAAAAGATACTCAATATTCAGATGAATCGGGTAAGGAAAATGCGTGGAATTATTTTTTTAAGCCATTAAAGGGAAATGATGTAGAAGAAATTAGTAAAAATCCTAATATCTATATTATTGAATCTAAAGTTTCGGATTTGAAAAATTTAGATGAAAATCGTCGCATATCTAAAAATTTTAATAGCGATAACTTGTTAAAAGCAAGGAAAATGTTTATTGATTATTTTGAATTCTCGGATTTAGTAAATGAAAGAATAAATGAGATAGAATTTGATGGGCTTGATACAGCGGGTTTTTATTTAAGAGGAACGGATTATGCAGTTTTGAAGCCACACAAACATGCAATACAACCGAGTGTTACACTTGCGATAAGAAAAATGAATCAAGTCATTTCAAAATACGGATTTTCTAGGATACTGTTAGTGACGGAAGATAAAAAAATATATGACCAGGTTAAACATTATTATGGAAGTCAGTTAATAAGCCTTTCTTTTGACAGACATATCAATGATTATGCAGGTACTGACTTCTTACTAGATGACATGCACAGTTTAAATCAATTAGGAGAAAATGCTAAAGTAAGAGGTCTTAATTATTTTATTAAGCTGATTTTGCTCTCCAAATGTGAATGTATCGTTGGGGGCAATACATGTGGTTCCTGGGTAAGTTCTGTATTATCAACATCATTTAAGGAAAAATATATATTTAATTTAGGTGAATATACATAGAGAGAAGGTAAAAATGACAAATAAGGTCTTATCTATATCTATTGCAGCTTATAATGTGGAAAACTGTATTAAAGAAACACTAATGTCATTAGTTGTAAAGAATAATTTGGAAAAATTGGAAATTTTAATTATTGACGACGGTTCGACAGATGGTACAGCAAAAGCTGCACAGGAATTTGTAAAAAAATACCCGTGTAGCTTTTTCTATTTTTATAAACAAAATGCAGGTCATGGATCTACCATTAATTTTGCTCTCACAAAAGCAACCGGAAAATATTTTAAGGTATTAGATGGTGATGATAAATTATTAACAGATTCATTAGATGATTTTATAGACTACTTATGCATTGTTGATTGCGATCTTGTTCTTTCAGAACAAATAATTATAGATATAAGTAAAAATAATAGAATATATCCTAGGATAAAAGGAGTTGAGCCGCTAAAAATACAATCGACTAATAACCTATCATTTGTTAGTAGTTGTTTACTTCCGAATATTACAGTCAGAACAGATAATTATAGGATAAAAAAGTTAACTGTTTCTGAGCGATGCTTCTATGATGACTTGGAGTGGAATTACAATTGTATTAGCAGCGCAAAGGATTTGGTGTATTGGAATAGAGAACTATATGTGTATATTATAGGTCGGGCAGGGCAGTCAGTTTCATTAGCATCCCGACAAAAAAATTATAAAATGCTACAAAATATTACAATAAAGTTAAACAATAAATTTATAAATGAATCGCATTCAATGAACATGTTTCAAAAGGAAAGTATTAAGAACATGATTGCAGATGCTTTGTATGGCACTTATGTGATATATTTGTCGTTTACTGATACGTGCAACTATGAAGCAGAACTGGAAAGTTTTGTGAATATTATTGATGTAAATATAAAAAAATATTGTAAAAATAAATACACTTTATTCAGTGTTTATTGTTTTTCAAAAAAATCGTATAAAATTTTAGCGCTGTACTACAGATGGAAAAAAGGTATAAAAAATGAAAAAAATTGATTATATAATAATCGGGGCAGGAATTACAGGATTAACAGTTGCAGAACAACTCTGCGATAAAAGTTATTTAGTAATTGAAAAAGAAGATCACATAGGTGGCTATTGTGCTTCTGTTAAAAAGGATAAGTATGTGTGGGATTATGCTGGTCATTTTTTTCATTTTAAGGACAAAGACGAGTTAGAACTGTTTAAGAAAAAGTTTTCAACATCAGAATATAAAAAAGTTAAAAAAAATACAAAGATAGTATATAAAGATAAAATGATTACATATCCTTTTCAAAATAATTTACATGAGTTAGAAGAAAATGAATATAAGGAATGTATTTTAGGATTAAAAAATAGAGTGGAAAAGCTAGAGTATGTATCTTTTTTAGATATGCTTTATTCTCAATATGGAATAGAAATTGTAGGTAAATTCTTAAGACCGTACAATGAAAAATTGTATGCATGTGATCTGAATGAATTAGATGCAGATGCAATGGGGAGATTTTTCCCACCAATTCACACGACAGAAGATGTGAATAAAACATATAATGACGAATTTTTTTATTTATATGATGGTGCAGAACAGTATGTAAGAAAACTGACATTTGATAAAAATAAGGTAATAATGAATTGTATGGTGGATAGTCTAGATATTGAGAATAAGATTTTAATAACTTCAAATGGAGTTAAATATAAATATAATATTTTGATTTCTACCATACCGTTAAAAACATTAATTAATATGTGTGGAATTATTTCTAAAACGAAGATGACTTGCAATAAAGTTTTAGTTTTTAATATAGGATTTGATAAAAAAACCGAGATACACGATGTACATTGGTTGTATGTACCAGATAAAGATATTAATTTTTATAGAGTCGGATTTTATGATAATATTGCTTCAAGTGATAAAGGAAGTTTGTATGTTGAAGTTGCGTTTGCTGAAGATCAAACCATTGATCCTGAAGTTGAATTTGACTCTATCATTAAGGGATTGAGAAAAATAGGGATTATAACGGATCAAAAGGTGGTTGTGTATGATTATGTAATCATGGATCATGCTTATGTACATATTATTAATCAGCGATACATTAATGAACTCCGTCAAAAATTAAGAAAGCATAATATATTTACGATAGGAAGATATGGCGGATGGACCTATAACTCAATGGAAGATTGTATTATTGAAGCAAAAGAAACGGTAAAAGAGATTTTGACATGTGAAATTTAATGTGTGGTAATTTTGAATTAATAAATTCACAGATTTCGCATATAAATTTAGTTGTGCACTTTGAAATTCAATATTTGGCTGAATGATCAGAGTTGAAATATATCATATATCCGGTGCATGGAAATCGTTTTGTGTTCAAAACCTTATAATGGATATATGTACCCACCGATGTAAATTCATTGCGAGAAGGTCGCAATTATGACCATGTATAGAAAAATCATCTGGCTTACCGGATTGGGATTATCACAACGCAATATCATGGCACTGACATGAAAACTGTAATTAAAGTTCAAAAGCGTGCCAGAGAATTAAATCTTTTCTGGCCGCTTGATGAATCCATGATGGATGTTGAACTTCAAAGGCTTATGTTTATGGGGATAATATCCCGTATATTTAAGAATTTTTTTCATCATTGGATGATGGTTTTACAATTTCTATATTTTCAAAAAAAGCATTGTAATCTACATCGAAAATAAGGTGTAGTGCTGCAAGCTCGGTCACTTTTATATTATAAGTTCCACATTCTATCTGAGAATAAATACTTCGTGTAATATCAATGCCAAGTAACTGCATTTTTGTAGAAACCTGCTCTTGTGTTAATTTTTTACTTTTACGAATAGAACGGATATTTTGGCCGAGAGTAACGTCTGATTTGATTTTTTGTGGCATGAGAATCTCCTTTGAAAAATGAATTATAATGATAAGTATTCCCCTGTATATGCTATTGATTTTAAATAAGAAATAAATTTAATATGCAATGAATAAATTGCAAAACAGACAAAAGAGTAGTATCTTAAAGTTATGAAAAACATGGAAAATTAAAACATTGAACAACTATTACAGATATTTTGTACAAATTTTTATATGATTAGACATCACCGGAGGATAAAATGACACAACAGGATGATTTACAGAGGTTTATTACAGCACAGAAAAGAGATTACGAAACTGCTCTTCTTGAAATTAAACAGGGAAGGAAGCAGACACATTGGATGTGGTATATTTTTCCACAGATGCAGGGACTTGGACGAAGTTTTACATCTCAATACTACGGAATCAAGAATTTAAAAGAGGCAAAAGATTTTTTGGAAAATCCGTATTTGAGCAAAAATCTATATGGGATTTGCGAAGCGTTGTTACTGTTGGAGACCAATAATCCAACGGAAGTTTTTGGAAAACCAGATGATAAAAAGCTTTGCTCATCTATGACACTGTTTGCTATTGCATCGGAGGGTCCATCTATTTTTCAAAAAGTGCTGGAAAAATACTTTTCTGGAAAATATGATAGTAGGACAAAAAGAATTTTACAGAATAATTAATTAAAATAGTCGATATTGAGATTTGATTTTCAATATCGGCTATTTTTGTGAAATTGTTTTTATGTAAGTACCTACCATAAAGTTTGCAATGTATTCATTGCAAAGATAATATTATTGTGTCATAATTAAGAAAAAAAGTAAATGTGTTTTAGGAGGTGCGACATGGAAACGGGTGAAACAGAGAAAAGCATACATAGAACATATTTAGCGGACAAGGACATGATTTCTGCAAATGAAATTCCATGGGAGGAAAGAGCACTTTGGTGGTTTAAGATAAATGGAATTACAGATTGCTATGAAAAAATGGATCGTAGTTCATATAGTAGTATTTTTCGGGAGATTTTAAATGGTTGTATGATACCTTCCTGCTGTATTGGTTTCCTGGTGCTAGGTCAGAAAGAAAAGGGAATCAGTATTTATGCAGGAATAACAGATGACGAGGATTTATATGAGTGCTTCAGAAATTCATATCAGGCGGTATTTCCGGGAATTGATTTGTCCAATCGTATTCTTGGCGAAGAACTTTTTATGGCGCAGAAATATGGCGGCATGATGACGGGAATTCCGGAGTGGGAAAGGAGACAGCAAGAAAGTAAACAGGAGGAATTGTTACCTATAGACAGAATTTGCCGTGGAATGTTAGGAAGTAATTTTACATTACTTGTTATAGCGCAGAGACAACCTGACATTTTTGTACGGAAAGCACTGGAAAAACTGGATAAAGAATGGATGCAGAATAATGTAAGAATAAATTCTTCCAGAACTGGAGAAGGTGGTTGGCAGCAGACGGTCATCAATGTGATAGCGCAGAATTATGGACAGGAGTTGGAACAGCAGCGAAAAATGTTCCGGGAAGGTAGTTCCAGTGGTATATGGAACGTAAGTGTTTTTTATGGAACGGCAACTGAAATGGAAAATAATCGTTTAAAAAGTCTATTGCGATCAGGATATTCCCGAGCTACAGAAAGTTGTATGGAGCCACTGCGATGTATTGATTTGCAGGGAGGTCTTGCTGCTTTACAGCGTGGAACGGTAGTTCCTGTGGAAAAGGACAACCAGCGAAAAAGCCATCCCTTAAACTGTGTCATAGAAAATGCGCCGGAATTCTACCAGTATTTGTATCAGACATTGATGAGCAGCAATTACCTTGCAGATTATATAGTACTGCCAAAACAGGAAACGATTGGGTATTATGTGGATAATTCTGTGAAATTTGACGTTATGATGCGGACAAATATAGTGGGAAAGAAGATCCGGATAGGAAACATTACGGAAGCAGGGCGAAAGGAAACAAGAAAGCTTTCTAATTTATACAGTATCCCGTTGGATGATTTAACAAGGCATGGTTTGGTAGTGGGAATTACCGGAGGTGGAAAAACCAATACCATGAAAGTATTGTTAAGTGAAATCTGGCGGGGAAATGAAGTTCCGTTTTTGGTAATCGAATCGGCAAAACGGGAATATATCGAATTGCGGCAGATTATGCCACTGGGTGGAGCAAAAAATGAATTTGAAAATCTGGATGTGTACACGTTGGGCAATGAAACCTTGCAAGGTGTTCCCTATCGTTTAAATCCTTTTGAAGTAATGGAAGGAATCCCTTTGCAGACCCACATTGATTATCTGCTTGCTACCTTTAATGCGGCTTTTGAAATGACAGCACCGCTGCCATATGTGTTAGAGCGGGCAGTATATGAAGTATATGAGGATAAGGGTTGGAGTCTTTTCTCCGGGACAAATAGCAGAGGATTAAAGGATTATCCTACGCTGAGCCAGCTTTATTACAAAGTGGATTCTATTACGGATCGGTTGGGGTATGACGAAGAAGTACAGTCCAATGTAAAAGCAGCATTAAAGGCAAGAATCCATTCCTTACGAATAGGTGGTAAGGGAGCAATGTTGGACACTGCAAAAAGTATTCCCATCAGAGAATTATTGGGACAACCGGTAGTTTTTGAGTTGGAAGATATCGGGGATGATGACATTAAGGCATTCGTAATTGGTATTTTACTGGTACAGCTGTACGAATACCGTAAAGCAGCAGGTGGTTCGCATCAGCTGTTGGGAGTACTCGTTGTGGAGGAAGCACATAGATTACTAAAAAATGTTCCCAGTGGGGAAGGAAACAACAGCAGGGCAAAGGCGGTGGAATTTTTCTGCAATATGCTTGCGGAAATCCGAAGCTACGGACAGGGGATTCTGATTGCAGATCAGGTTCCGACCAAGCTGGCTTCTGACACAATTAAAAATACAAATTTAAAGCTTGTACATCGTACCGTTATGGAAGATGACAGGAAATGTATCGGAGCTGCCATGAATATGACACCGGAGCAAATTGATTATTTAAGTTCCCTGCGGAGAGGCTGTGCTGCTGTTTATGCGGAGGGAGATAACCGTCCGAAACTGGTGGCAATGCCTTTGGTGCGGACACAGGAGGAACAGCCCCGAAATGTGCAGATAGCGAAAATACGTCAAAATGTACTGAGAAAATTTCAGGGGTATTATGAACGGCTGGAAAAAGTACATATAGGATGTTCGTATTGTGAGCAAGGATCTTGTCCAACAAAGGAGCTTCTTGAGAAAATGCAGGGATTTCCGGTAGATCTGTTGTGGAAGGATGGGATAAAGGCGTTGGAGATTTTGGAGAAAGAGTATTTGGGAAGCCGGCTTTCCAAACAACAGAAATTGTGTTTGAGTGGATATTTGTTAAATTGTTCAGATTTTTCAAAAGAAAGACAGGCAGAAATATTGGTATCTCTTATAAAGCAACTTTACCCTGAATAAACAAGAGGGAGGAAAAGGATGCGTTTGGAAAAAAACAAGAAAAATGAAATAAAAAATACGGTAGAAGAAAGAAACAGAGAAATTTCGCAAAATATAGATGGTGTCGAAAAAAATTTTCTTTTGAATCAAGAAAAGACAGAAGTTGTAAGTGAAACATCTACGGAAACGTCGGATATGAAGACAGACGGTATAAAGTATCTTTTTGGGTTTGAAAAAAATGAAGTACAAGAAACAGACAGGGAAATAAAAGAACGCCTACAGGAATGTGGTGTAAAAGATATCCAGTTGGAAGGAGTCAGAGAAAAATATCAGGAAATGATAGCTTCTTCGGTAGAACAAATGTGTGAATCTTATCCGGAATTAAAAGGATATATTAATTCTATTCGGGTAGCGGATTTAGAAAGTAGAACTTTTGCTTGTGCAGGACCAACCATGACATCAGAGGGATTTCAGACACAGATTTTAGTAAATAGAGAAGCTTTTGAAAACAAAGGGTTGGAAAGCAGAATAGAACGCTATGAACTTCCAAACTGGAAAGGAGAAAGTTGGTTTGCCGGAGAAGGATATGATGCAATATTAAAGCATGAAATGGCACATTTGCTTCATTTGCAGATGATAGCAAAAGAGGAAGGACTTGCATTGGGAGAAAAGAACAGAATAAAGTTTTGGGAGGTACAAAAACGTTATGATAGAAATGCTATTGTAACGAAAATATGTTATGAGACAATGCAGGAACAACATATCGAACCAAGGGAACTAGCCGCTGCGATAAGCGTTTATGGAGCACATGATATGGGAGAATGTTTTGCAGAAGCAATGTCAGAGTATGAAACTAGAAAACATCCGAGACCCTTTGCTGTAGCAGTTCATGAGAAATATGAAAGGAGAAAACAAGAATATGATAATACTACCACCTGAAGAATTGACCGTATATTTATCAGTAGGAGAAAATGGAGAATGGATACACGATCCGGATATGCCTACGGAATTAGAAGAGATATTTCAGAAGTTTGTAAAAGAGGAAACTGCGATAAGACAAAGCAGTAGAAAAGAGGATGAAACCAGTGGGACAAAGGATTGGTAAAAAATTCAAAAGATTGCTTTTAACAGGATTGTTAATGATAGCCCTGTTGACAGCCTGTGCAGGTAAAGGTGGAGAAGAAAGCATAGAACAGAGCGAAGCGGATTACAAGGGTATAACCGTAGGAAATGCAGCGAGTACCGGTACAGATGTAGTGATTTTAATGGATGAAAGTGGCTCTATGGTCAAGGCAGATACAGACAGAATTGCCATAGAAGGGGCAAAATTGTTTGTGGATATGGAGAAGTTGGACAATGCAAAAATAGGGTTGGTAGAATTTTCCAATGTAATTAAGAGCACAGGATTATTGGATATGTCAGAGCAGTCAGGCAGAGAATCCATAAAAGCAGTAATGAATGGAATCAGTTACAGCGGAAAAGCTCATACAGATACAGGAGCAGGCTTGTTGGAAGCTATTTCACTTTTGGAACAGTCAGGTTCTTATGAAAAGCGTTCCATAATTTTATTTACGGACGGAAGGACAGATATTGATGCGGGAACAAAGGGAAGAACAACAGAGGATTCCCTTGCAGATGTAGACAGGGCAATTCAGACAGCACAGGAAAAAGGCTATACCATCTATTGTATCGGGCTGAATGACAATAACAGTGTGGATCTGGAGCAACTTGCGAAAATTGCTACGGAAACAGGAGGACAATATCTGGTGACGACAGATGTTTCTTCCATAACGGACTTTTTTGAAAGGATTTTTGCAGATATCGGAAACTCTGACATCAGCAGTCTGGACGAGTATGTAGCAGATGGAGAGTACCATGAAGTCCGCTTCAAAATTGATAATGCAAATGTAATGGAAGCCAATATTGTCATCTTGTCTTCAAAAGAAGTAGAGGATGTGACTTTGCAGAATCCTTCTGGCGAAACAGTAGATCTAAAATCAGACGAAAAGGTTGTTTTTACAAAATCAGATAAATATACCATTGTAAAGCTCATTTTGCCCCAAATAGGTGAGTGGTGCGTCAATGTAAAAGGAGTAGATGGCGATGCAATAAAAATCGGGCGAATTTTCAATTATGACTTAAAGCTTGTAGTGGAAGCAGACAGAACAGAACTCACAACAGAAGGAGAAGTCAATCTGAAAGCGTACCTCGCTACCGCAGATACACCTTTACAGGATAGCGCCTTTTATCAAACCATGACAGGCTATGTACAGATTACAGACCAGACAGAAGAAAGCTGGGAGGAACCGCTGGAATGGGATGAAACAGAAAAATGCATGATGAAAAGCAGCATAAAATTTGAAGCCTCCGGGAATTACAATCTGCGGGTTCATCTGGAGGGAAACGGTTTCTATAGAGATAGTGAGGATATTCCTGTTTACGTGTCAAAAGATGCGCCAGTAATCATCAAATCTTTGTCAGAAATAAAGCTGCATCAAGACAAAACCAAGGAAGTAGATTTATCGGAGTATTTTGAGGACAAAGAGGGCAGTGCAATTACCTATGGGGTGGATACGGATTCTGACGAGGTAAAGGCAGAGATTGAAGGCAGTGTGCTACGCCTGACGGCAGAAAAACCGATGGAAGGAAAACTGTATATTTACGCAGATAACGGAGCGGTAGAAAATACCGGTGTTCAGGTGAAGCTTGTTTGTGAAGCACCGGGAAAATGGCTCAAAGTACTGGTAGTCCTTGCTGCAGCAGTAGCGGTGCTGATCGGTCTTTTAGTTATGCTTAGGAAAAGAGGCATAATGCTTTCGGGAAATTTCAAGTTGTCTGTGGAGGAAAGTAGAGAAAACAGTGCGGGAACAAATGATATTAGATATTATAACATTCCCATGACCATTCCAGTATCCAGCTTTTGTAAGCATAGTAGATACATGTTTACCATAAACGATTTACTTGAAATACTTCCCCAATACTATGACGTATTGGACAAAGATGAAAAAGACGCATTTTTAGCCTGCATACAGGCTATTCCTTCAAATGAATCTAAAAAAGTAAAGATACAGGGAAGCAAGCAAAGCTATGAACTGTATGTTATCAATAACAGCAGTGAGGTAAAGCTTTTGGAAAATCAGGTGGAAACCAGTAAAAAAACGTTACAGGTGCGTCTGTCCAATGAAGTAAACGGTATGCCTATGGCAATGGCAAGGGAGAAAAAATTTGCAATCCGCTTTACTCGGGATGGGAAAAACTATGTACAAATAAATGTTGGATATCAAATGATATAGCATAAAATGCAGGAGGAAAAAACAATGGCGTTGACAATCAAAGAGAAGGAAAAATTAGATCAGCTTGATTTTGCAACAGGAGGAGGTTTTTCAGATTTCCTGACAAGTAAGAAAAAACTGGCGCCTACAGGAAGTAAAATATTGTTTGTAGGCTTAGGGGGAAAAGGCTGTAAAACGGTAGCTTCTATTAAAACAGAAGTGTATAAAAGAATCCAATGCCCGGAAGGTAAGCAAAGACCGGATAATTTTGAATATCTGGCAATTGATACGGATGGTGATACCATAAGTCAGGTGGTAAAAGGAGGAGGCGGACAAATTGGATTAAGCAATGCTCCAGAAGATATGGAAACCTGTCAGTTGTATGATGATACAGCAGCAGGGAAATTAAAGGCACCGGAAAAATTGCCGGAGAACATAAAAACATGGATAAATCCATTAATGAATCAGGAATTAACCGGGGCAGGTGCAGGAGGCATTAGACAGGCAGGAAGGTATCTTTTATTTGGAGGAACAGTGTTTCCTAGAGTAGAAGGACAACTGCGAACAAAGTTAGGAAATCTCCATAAGCAGATAATAGATCCGGCAAAAGAAAAGCTGATTGTTTATATTTTTGCAGGCATTAGTGGAGGTACAGGAAGCGGTACAATTATTGATATTCCATATATTATTCGACAAATATGTAAAAATAACGGTTGGAACGTAAAGGTGTGTTCCTATCTATTTCTACCAGATACTTATCCGGCATATGGAGAACACTTAAAATACAATGCGTATGCTGCTTTAAAGGAAATTGATACATTAATGAATCTTGGGCAGATGGGTGGAGCAGCCAGCTTTCAGGCAACCTATCAACCGGGTTTTACTGTAAATTCTCAGGAAAAAATCTTTGACAGTTGTGTTTTAATCTCCGGAAAGCAAGCCGGAAAAGGTGCGGTAGCAGATCCGGATGCGTATACTCGAAAGGTAGTAGTAGACAATATAGTCAATATGGTTTCAGATAGTACCATAACAGATGGGACTACTGGAAATTCCACTTTTTTGGTAAATTCCTTTTTGGATAATTCTCCTGCAGAAATACAGTCAAAAGTAGCTTTGCAAGATCCTAATGCTGTACCGCGGAATGCTTTTTATCAATATATGGTAATTGGTGTAGGGGCATTAATTCTTCCCTTGGAGCAGATTCTGGCCTATATCGCTCATGGTACTATGGATAAAATGGTGCAAGGGTGGAACAAACATGCTAACCAGACAGAGGTACAAAATGTATTAATGAGCCTGCATGCTACACCTGATGAAATCAGTAATAGGATTAGCGCATTATCTAAAATTCAGGTACTGGAATACCATAAAGGCATTGGCGGAGTTGCAAAGAAACAGCAGATAGCAGACAAAACTCTGTATAACTCTATCAAAAACATATGGATGAGCCAGAACGTCTCCTTGTATGATGCATGGGACAAAGCAAAGAATAGCTGTTTGGAGGAAATCATTTCTGTATTGGATAGAAGCTATAACAGTAATTTTCAGGATAAGAACAGGGGAATATATTTTTTAAAAGAGTTAATCAGTTTCCGTGTAGTTGACGGTAATGGTTTTAATGGACTAAAGGAAGGAATACAAAAGGGGTATGTGAATGCTATTCAAGGCTTGATAAATGGACAGGAGGTTGTCAGACAACAGGCAGAAAGCAGGATGTGGGAAATTGAGAAAGAACTGGATAGTCCTATTTTTGGAGCATTAAGGGAAGGCAAACTGATAGAAGAATACCGAAGCTGTTGTGTACAAAGTCTGGTAGCAGAAGATTGGATAATTATGTACAGAGACTACACTTCTGACTGCCTGGAACAGATAGTTAAATGGCTGGATAAAAAGCTGGAAGACCTTCAGAAATATATAGATGTCTTTACCTATATGAAAGAAATCATAGATAGAAATTATGACAGTGTAATGAATAGTACATTATCTACTGCAGAATATGCTGCAGCTATTATGGATTTCAGCAAAGCTAAGAGTGACTCAGAGGTACAGGCTGTTTTAACATATTTGGATAATTTAATGGCAGCAAAAACACCGGAGGGATTGGTGACCGCATTGGAGGAAAAGCTTCAGACCACAGAAAAACTTTGGTTACATAGCACAGAAGAGTTTTCTCCTTTAAAAGTATTTGTGCAGTTTATAGAAGCGCAGTATCCAAATTTATCAAATATGACATTGGATTATTTTTTGAATTTAAAATACGGTGCAGCGGGATTTAATACGGGAATGTTAGCATTGTGTAGTCAATTAGAATCAAAGGCAGCGGTAACATTTCCTGCAAGTACTGCTTTAGATTTAAATACCCTTGCTTCTCATAGATATGTGTTAGTACCTTCACAGGCAACCAATATTATGGCACAGGTAGTAGGATTTACAAAGGGGCAAAACGTAGCTGTGGCAAATGGGGAGGATCAGAACAGCATCTATTGGTATAACTTGATTATTGGAGTACCTCTGTTTGATTTATTGGATATAGATACATATGAAATGAGTTACGAGAAGTGTACCAAAGAGGGGCTTCACATTCAGGAAACGGCAGAAAACAACTGGAAAGATCTACCTGCTTTATCAAATCGAAAGATTTGGGATACTCCTGATTTTAATTCAAGAGAAAGGGAGTTTGCAGAACAGGTAGAAAAGGATGTTAAAAAATATTTGGACTGTGGATTGATTGCAAATACAGGGTTAAGCTATGTGGCGTACTGTTTGCCGGAAAATAATGTTAAACATACACCGGAAACTGTACGGGATTGGTGTCGGACAACCTATTTGACAAATCCGATACGTACTGATGCGGGAGAAATAGACACCGGTAAGGATTTCGTGAGCCAGCTTTGCACAGCAAATGAGTTTCACACTTATCAGGTACAGATACCATCTGTTTATATGGCGACAATTAACGATGGCAATGTACATGAACTTGTGCGTATGGATATTTTCCTGTATCGGAAGCTGCAAAAAACGTATGCAGTATATCAGGATTGTATCAGACTGATTGCGGAAGTAAATGATAAACAGCAAAAAGAAAAACAGCAAAAGCGGGATTTACAACGGTTTTATGAGTATATCCGCACGGGCATCATAGGAAGTAATGAAATGTCTATTTTATTGACAGAAAGTAGTGGAAATGAAATAGAAGTATTATTCCTTGGAAATTTAGGTGAGGTGGAAAAGGGACAGAAATGGTGTTATGCCTTTGAAGCTTTTTCGAAGGAATTTACAGAGGAACAAAAACAATACTGGGATTCCTATTGTAAAGAATTGACGGAGAAGCGTGATATGGAAGTCTTGAAAACATATCAGAAGCTGTCGGATGATTTCATAAATGAAATAAATGCCTGTGATAAGAATTTAAAGAAGCTGGAAACTAAAAAGAAATTTATTGATTTGGACATGGGCGAATTATTAGACAAGTTTGCCGGTTATTATGCTTACTGGGATTTGATTAAAAAGTAAACAGAAAGACAAGATCAAATTCAACAGAGGAGGGAGAGAAAATGGAAGCAACAATGAAAACGGGACTTGGCAGGTATCTTACCTGCCTCCCCCTCTTCTGGCTATGCGGCAATTTTCCGGAAGGACTGCGGGAACTTTTTGAAGAAGAATGGAAACAGCGCACAGCCGAAGAACTACCTTTTAAAATGTATCGGCCGGAAAACACACAAGAATCGGAAAACGTAAAGCAGATATTGAAAAAGGCTATCGAAAATCTTGCAGACTGGAAAGAAGAACTGAAGTTGGAGACAGGACATGATCTGACTAAATTTCAGATAGCGTTTCTGTTTTTTGCACAACCAGATCAAGGAGAACCAGTAGAAGAGCAACTTACTGCTATCAGGGAAGTTTTTGGACATTACGAATATGAATTGCAGATCTATGCTTTTTATGATTTTACGGCAGCACAGGAAGAAAAAAAGAAAACCATGGAAATCTTAGAGAAACTGCGCCAGGAAGCTTCGGTTGCCGTTTTTACACAGGAATTGTTAAAGCCGGGAAAGGAAGCATACACAAAAGCGGTTCATGCAATATGTATGAACTGTTTTCTAAATTGTGTAGAAGATAATGCAGGGAAAGTAGTCGATGTAGAGGGAAGAGAAAGTTCTGTGCAAGAAAAAGGGACGTTGTATACGGCAGGATGTCATACGCTGAATTTAAGAGAACAAATCCAGACGACAGAAGAAACAGAACCGATTGAAAGATATAAAGAGAGAGTTAAAAAAGCAGTAGAGGAAACAGCCGGTTTTTTTTGTAAAGAAAAAATAAAAGGTTTTGCTGTAGCACCAGTCTGTTGGCAGGCGGTGGAGGAAATCCTGCCCAAGGGTCTGTTTAAAAGCGGAGTGAGTCTGAAGATTTCGGAATTGCTGGAGTATTTTTACGGAACCGTGCAGCCACTTACACAATTTTTGGAAGAAAATATGCCACCCTTGCAGGAGGTACTGCCAGAGTTCTGGGAAAAAGAAAAGGGAAGCACTCTACAAAGAGAACAGTATCTTGGGGAATATCTGAAAGAACTGTTAGAAGAAGTTCGCAGGGAAAAACAAAGCTTGAAAAAAGAAGAATCAGCAGGTCAGACAATCTGGTTAAAAAAGGGCATCCAGCCGGAGGAACTGTTAGACATGTCGGTGTTAGACAGTTATTTTATATGGGAAGAACAGAACTATCTTTTGGAAAGGCGGGAAACTCTGCTACAGAATCTACAGAACCTGTTGGAGCAGGGAATTTTTAAGGATGTAGCGGATGTGGGAAAAGAAGCAGCCCAAAAGCATGAGGAACTTTTGCTGGAAAAACTGAGTGAATTTATGGTACAGAAGGACAGGGCAATTTCGGTTTTAGACGGTTTTGGCAAAAGCCTGAGTGAAAAAAAAATTTTTGCGGAAACAACGCAATATTATGGAGCAAAGTTAAACGCTGTTTCTTTGACGATACACGATGGAAAAACAGAAGTTTTTTATATAAAGCCATGGGATAAAATGCCCTTGACAGTAGAGAGACTTGGAGAACGGATGAAAAGTTATCTTCCCGGTTGCAAAGTGGAGAGCCGGGCATGGCAGAAGGAATATTGTGTGGAATTGTTTGTACTGCGTAAACTTACGGATATGTCTGCGGTAGGGGACTGATACAATATGGAAAAATTGCAAAATATAAAATGGAAACAAAACGGAGAAAATCTCACGATTTACTGGGATTGGTACGATGAAAGTGTGGAAAAGGTATTGGTTTACTGGAAAAAAAGGGAATTTCAGGAAAATTCGTATGGGATAGCTTTTGGTGACCCCGTATTTAAAACTCCGGGAATGAAAACCGGTTCTGTCAGCCAGAAGATTGGCACAAGCTGGGGACTATATACCTTTACCTTTTGTCCCATTTTAAAAGGAGAAAACCGTGGGAGAACGGAAGATGAAATAAAGTGTGAAGATAGGATGTTGGGTGAAAGGAAGAAAATATACTGGGGACTAGAGCAGGACAAATACGGTACCAATGTTTATTTTGACTGTGGAACAGAGAAACTTTCCGGTAACTGGATCAGGATAGCCTATAGATACGATGAACAGACCTTTTACTTTTCACCTGCTTATGAGATAAATAGTTCTGTAAAGCTGCATCTTCCACAAGATGGTATAAAAATAGCAAATGTATCGGAAATTACGGCGAAAGAACCTTATGACAGGGCTTATGAAATAATAGGCAAAAGATGATAGGAAAGGCAGGAGAGAAAAATGGCGGATGAGTTTTATGAAGTACATTGTACCTGCTGTGGGGAGATCTGCACGGCAGATACCATGGCAGTAGATTTGGATAATATTTGTAAAATTTATTTGGAAAAAATGACCGTAACAGCAGAAAATTCTTTTTACAGAGAAGCAAAGAGTTTTTTTGAGGATATTAAGGTGGGGATGTACCTTAGTAAATATCAGATTGTTATGAAAAATCTGTTAAAGGATAACACCAGACTGTGTCTTACCGGAAAAAATATCATGGAATTAATGCAGGAAAGGTATGGTATTGAGTTTCCTGCTCACCGGGAAGAAGCAGAGGAGGAAGAGATAGAAATGCCGCTTCCTGATGATCTGTTTGGAGATATTTTTGGTGAGAAAGCAGCTGACACGGAGAAACAGCCGCAAAAGAATAATTCGAAAGCGAAAGAAGAGGAAGACTTACGGAAATATTTGAAAGCGAAAGAAGAGGAAGACTTACGGAAATTGTCGGATAAGCTTTTACCCCAAATTCATTTACAGCGGGAAAAAGATGTCAAAATAGAAGATAAGCGTAGAAGGGTAAAAGAATTTCTGATTTTTCTGATGCAACATAGACAGGAGGTATTCCTGGAATGTGACTGTAAATTTACAGTGGAACAGGATGAAAATGGAAAAGAATTTCTGAATTCATTGACAGTGACCTTTTTGGATAAGGAAAGTAAGGTTTATAACCGCATGGTGTGTCCGCACTGTGGACACACCTTTTTGCGGGATGCTGGAAAGTACAAAGAGCATGTTGTGGTCATGCTTGGTAGTGCCAGAGTGGGAAAGACGGCGTATCTGGCAGCGTTGGTAGAAAAGCTGAAGCCGGAATATGGAAAGGCTCCCTTTTCAGAAATTGTTTTACAGGATGGGGCAGAGGAAGCATTTCATGACTTTAAGGAAAGCATTTTAAAGCCTTATCGCGAAGGCCGAAAAATTGAAAAAACGGCAGTTTCCAAAGAGGATTCCTCACTGTTTTCCCTAAAGGTGGAAATTGGAGCAGGGGAAGGCGCGATTGGGGAAACGCAAGCGGAAAAGAAGACAATGATATTGACGTTGGTAGATTTGCCGGGGGAAATTTTCCTTGGTACGGATGATACCGGAAAAAGAGGGGAAGCAGATACCGATTTTATCATCAACCAAAAGAAAATCTGCTGTTACGCAGATGCGTTCTGGTTATGTATTGCACCACAACAGATTGATCGTGCACTTTTATCTGTAAAGGCTGATATGGCACAACAGGATAAGGTGGAGGATGATATAGATGCGGTGTTGGAAAATGTAAGTGAAATGGTAAAGTTAATGAAAAGCACCGGAAAAGGGGATGTCCCGCTTGCTGTAATCATTACCCAGAGTGATCTGATAGCACCGGAAAAGAAGATGTTTTGGAATCCGGAGCCGGAGTTACTGCAAAAATGTCTGATGCCCGGGAAACGATTTGACACAAATATTTTTTCATATTGTACGCGTGATGTGAAGACTTATCTGGAATCTTCCAATGTAAAGGATATTGTAGGAAAGATAAGGTCAAGTTTCCCAAAATGTAATTATTTTTCTGTGGCAGCCTACGGGGTTCCCATTACGGGAGAAGAAAAAGTGCAAAAGGCGCCTTACGGTATAGCATTACCGTTTTTATGGACAGAAGCAGCGCTTGGTTATTTGATACCTACAGCAATGATAAAAAAGTATCCGAAAAAGAAACTTTTCCAGAAGGAAGCAGGAGAGCCGGTAACTATTTTTGAAAATGCGGAAGAAAAGTTGTATGCCGAATAGGGGGACAAAAATGCAGCTATTATATGGAAATGATGGAATGAATTATCATACCATTGCAAAAAGCAGTGAAATGACTCCTGCACAAGAAAAGGAGTTGTTAAAGGATTATTTGCGTTATGATTTTGTATCGGATGATAGTATCTATTCTTCTTTGGATGCAGAACCTGTTGCAATTACTTGTGTAACTACTGATTTATCTCATACGTTACCGGAAAAAAAACTGTTGGTGATACATAGTGCGAGAATGACGGAGTATCTTACGCCATCCTACTATGCACATTTTGAATTGACTACACCGGCACAGGATTCTTATGGGGAAAAGTTTTTTCAAATTTTGCAAAAATCCTATATTAAAGATAGGGAAGTAATGGAGTATGCAGCTAAAAGTATTGATAGTTTCCAAAGCATACCGGAAAAAAGTGCAGAGTTTCCAAAAGACGCGTTACCAAAGGAACAGCGGCTTGCTTTAGTAGCAGCTGTTATGCAAACGACCGCTAGCATTTCAGGACAAATTTGGCTGATGATTGATGAAGAAGGGGACAAATATAACCGGAGGGCATCAGAAGTGATTGCCGCAATTTATTCTTGCCTTCCTTATGGAATCCGACAGATAGCTGGATTCTCCACTTATGCTGTTGTTGGAAAAGCGGTTTCGGCCAGAGTAAAGCTGCAATTATGTAGCAGAGAAGAGAAGAACAGTTCTTCAGGGAAGGTATGGGATTTAAAAGATCTGGACTGTGAAAAAATACTGGCAGAGATACCGGACAGGGTAGTAAAAATGGCAAGAGTGCTGGTCGAGCAGCCAGAAGTGCGGACAGAATGGTTTGCAGAATTTCAAGAGGCCTTTGGAAATCAGGAAGTATCTTTGGAAGAGCATCTTACTTTTTATGAGAATGTTAGCCGTTGGAGAGAGGCAGAACTGGGAACAATTTTTGACGAGATTTCCATGTATGCGTGGCAGGAGCAAAATAAGAAATTTAGTAAAAGTGAAAAAACGGTCATCTTTGAGCTGTTTTGCAACATTATGTCAGAACGTTTCGAAAAGGAGAACTATATTGCAGTATATCAGGAAATCATAAATAGATGTCTAAAAAAACAAAAGTCACCTGCTTTTGATAAACGGACACAGGCATATCTTGCATTGGGAGAAGCATTATCCTGTATTCAGCAGAAAGAGGAAGTCTTTCAGGAATGGGAACAGGACAGGTTAAAGGAATTGTTGGAGCAATATGAGGATCTGGAAAGAATCCAGAAATTGGCAGAAATGTTGCAGAGCTTTCAGCAGTATCGTTTACAGTACGGAAAATTGCAGGAAATCTGGAACCGGATGGAACAGGTGATACAGGATCAGATGCAGAAGACAAAACAGGAAATACAGGAAAACGTCCGGAAAGAACAGCAAGCAATCAGAGAGTATTTCCAAAGACAAAAATGGTCGGGAGAAGATAGTCAGGCTATTTTGGAATATGGTGACAGTATAAAATATCCAAAGGTAAATGATAAGTTTTTCAGGACAGAGTTTACACAGGCATATGAAAGCTATTTGGAACAGAGAAAGTGTTTTCGCAATTATGCGGAATTTCAGACGTATATCTGCTTTACAGAACAATGCAAAAGCAAGTTTCCGGAAGAAGAATATACAAAATTACGGCGTCAGTTGGAAGAGAAGGGAGATGTGGTAATTCAAATGGAAAAAGAAAGAAGACTGGTGTGGAAGAGGCGTAGGGATGTTCTGGATGCTTATCGGTCACTTGCAAAAATAGAAATTCTGGCAGAGAAGAATGAAGTAGATATACCCATGTATATTGTTACGGTTGGACAGAAAGAATATGATTTGGAAACGCAGGAGTTGATTAGTGCAGTCCGTTTTATCTGTGTGCCAGATGAGGTAACGGAAAAAGAGTTTCTATATTGTATAACGAATCAGCCTGAATTTGTGGATTCTTTAAAGAAAGAAGGGCTTTTTCCTAAGGAATATATGAAAAAGGAAAGGGCTATACATGAATGGCAGGATGCGGATGACAGCACATGGAAAAATGATGATGAATGGGAGGAAATGATCACTAGAAAACAAAAGGCACAGAGCACCTATCGGACAGAACAGAAAAGAACCATACAGCATAATCAAAATAAAAAGAAGAAAAAAAGGATTCTCTGGTCAAGAGTTGTAATTGTAGGAGTAGTGTTATTAGTACTTACGGCAGCAGCATTGGCGATTTATCTGATTGTAAGATAGCAGTTTGCTTTTGTGAACGATCAGGAGGAAAAGATGAACAGAGAAATAGAAGCTGTGCAATGGATGGTGGAAAATCAAAATTATTATATTGTAAAAGAATCTGCAAAACAGGATTTTCAGGAGCTTGTGAAGTATGGAAGCAATATACATACTTATACGGCAGAAGCACTTTCTGCATATCATAGGATACAGGAAAAGTTTTTAAACAATCCATATTTATATGGAACAACATACAATTGGCAGCCCCAAAAGGAAAAAAAAGATTATGCTGTTTATTCGCATACTATCTGCGGTTATTTTATTACTGTATCGAATGAGGAAAAACAACTTTCTGTTCCTTTCGGAGTATATCGACAATGGGTATCAAAACAGCAATATGAGACACAGGTGCGACAATTTCTGGAAAAAAGAAAACGGGAACTGATACAGTATGAGAAGAAAGTTACTCAAAAAATTGAAATAGAAATAAGCCAATTGGAAAGTCAGATAATTACATTAACCCAGGAAGCTTTTTCTATAGATAAACGCCCAAATTTGAAATCACTAGAACAAATATGGAAAGAGCAAGGAACACAGGATCTTTTGATATGGGTTGTTTCTTTGGTAGTGATTTTACTTTTATGGGCCAGATTGATTCAGATAGAGCAGGGGGGACAAGAATTTATAAAAGCATGTATTCCGTTTGGCCTAGTGATGTTATGGAGACAGTGGAGAAAAATTCTCGTAAAAAGAACAAAAAGACGGTTGCAAAAAGAAAAACAAATATTATCAGATTACATTGCACAGTATAAACAGAATTGCACTGTGTGTAAAAAAAAGTTAGATGATATGCGTATCTATGAGCTAGAGGCATCAAATGGAATTACAACGGTTGATATGCAGGTAGCAGAAAATAGATTATATCAATATTTGCATCAAAAGAAAGAACCATTGGAAGAAATAGCTTGGGGGAAAAAAAGGTACCGACTTTTTGTTTTTATGACTGTTTGTACAGTTGGTTATGCATTATATGTGTGGTACCAGTATTTTTCTACTTATATACCGAGTTAGAAAACGGAGAGAGAAAATGAGTGTAAAATGTGCAGTATGCGGGAAGGCAATTGTCAGTAAAAGAGGTCAGGTATGTATCGCCTGTCAGGTAAAGCAAAACAGCATACAAGGGAACATTCCGGTACCTGATATACAGGGAACATATACTACAGGACAGCCGCAGGATCTGCAAACACAGCAACCCTTATATACACAACCGGCAAAGACTGTAAAAATGAAAAACACAGATGGGGAATATTATGGCACAGTCCATAATTTTCAACGGACAGAAATTAAAAAGAGTACAATTTGGAAATGGATGCATGCACTGTGGTACGGAGTACCTTATACGCAGTCCAATATTCAATATGAATTTACCTTATATGAGGGAGACGGAATGTCTACGGTGGGTATCAATGGACATGAAGTAGTAATGTATGGGGATGCTGGATATACCTTACTAAGTGATAACAGTGTTGTACGGGTCAAAGGGAAAAAAGATAAAAATGGTGTAGTAATGGCATCTGAAATTATAGGTGCCAATACAGGATTTCATTTGCACCCTAAAACTGCGGTTTCCCCACACGTGGTCAGATTACTTACAGTAGCGTGTGTATTATTGTGTACATTAGGAATTTTTTTATTAACAGGATTACGAAATACTACAGAGGTTACACAGACGGCAAATACAACAGCTCAAACTGTGGCACAACAAACTGCAAATACAGCTACGCAGAACACAGGCACCTTTTCTATAGAAAAACTGTTGATAGCTGTAATTGCGTTTTTAGCATCTGCACTTATGTTAAAGTCACAAGTACAGAATCGTTGGAAATATGGAATAATGTTGATCTTGCTAGGATTTGGAATGTTTTCAAAAGTATTTCTGATTTTGCTTGTAATCATAATAGTATATTGTTTGCTGAAAGGAAAAAAGAAAAAGTAGACTACGCCCAAAGCCATATTGACGGCAAAATAAGTTTTGAGTGGCAGAGTTTTACTGCCGTCTTGCAATCGGCGGAGCCTTTCGCAAGACGGGAGAAACTCTGGAAGAAACCATAAAACGGGCAGATGATGAAATGTACAAGAATAAACATTCCGTGAGAAAAGCCTGAAATTTCAGGCTTTACTGAATAGTCAGCCGGAAGCCGGTATCGTTGCCCTTCAGCCGGATTCGGTACAGATCATGACCCATGCCGTTTTCAGGCGTGCGTCCGTGATCGGCAGCGTTTCTATGGCGAGCAGATCAGCCCCTTCGAAGGAGGCAGATGCTTCTCCGATGGAGAGGCTGCCGTCAGAAAGAATAACAGTTTTTTCATAAGTAATAAAATTAAGAATAACATCTTGTGCATTTGTATGGTCTTCCAATACGATAGTGTTGGAAGGCTTTTTTAATGTCACCTTGCGAACAGAGATCAGATCTGGCACGGTGGATTTGCCAAAGAGATATTCCGGGACTCTGGCGTGACCGGCGATGGGAGAGCAGTCGAAAAAAGTTAAAATAGTATTTATCATCTATATGCACATTTAAAATATATGCTGCAATATTTTTCGCTTTATCCCACTGAACCAGTGAGGCAAAATGTCCGCCCATAACGGTATTAAGCACTGTCATGGCCCGTACAGGCACAGCCCAGCGTGACGATAGTGATAGTACTGGGCACCTTCTTCACAGCAGCCGTCGTTGCCGGTTTGTCAAAATAAAGCACTTCAAAGGCAACGCAATCTCCATCTCTTTTAAAACGCATATAATCTGTGACGCGGATTACCTGGAATTCGCATCCCAGCTTTGCCGCTCCAGTCTGTACCAGTCATTCCCTGACCTACCGCTTTTCCCAGGTAAGCGTTTTCGGCGTGTGCCTATTGGCAGGATTGGAGCCCTTCGCGGTGCCCGTGATGAAAGGTTTGATCGCAAGGCATCTGCGCACCTGGCTAAAACGCCAAATATTCGACAGAGAGCATGTGCTGACGATTGGGTATAGCTACCCGAATCTGACAATAGCGAAGCGGTACAATGCCCCGGTTCTCCTTACTGGGGGATGAAAGTATTTGTCTTTTTGCTGCTCCCCGACGATCACCCGTTTTGGAGTGCAAAAAATCACCAGTGAGATCGAGTGCGTGGCATATGATTGTGGATTTGCTGTCAGCAGGGGAGATTTTGAAGAGATCGGCTTTGCGGAAAAGGTGGATGGTGTATCCGCTTGGGCAAGCAATGAATTCTGCAGCTGCACGGTTAGTGCGATAGTAGACGAAAATGTGCAGACCAACGAGCTGGCAGACAAGCCGCCCATGGGTCACATGATCACCGTTGACCCTAACACCAATCTGCTCTACACCAAGACCAAGATTCCCGCGGTGAAATACCACATCCACAAAGGGACGCAGGAAATCGTCACCCGAGTGAATACGGAGGCAATTCAAAGTTTTTAGATGGATTTTGCAAATTTTATGAATAGCGTAACTTTCCGGTTAATAAGTTTCACAAAAGTTAGTTGTCAGAATAGTTTTATAGTGTTTTCATAATTCGCACAGTGGAAATCACAACATTTTTATGCTATCATACATATAACAGTAAGAGGTGATAGCTATGAAAATAGAAAGAATTGATGACAAGACCGTAAAGTGCTTCCTGTCCAACGAAGAGCTGGAAGAGTACGATATTGATTATAAAGATTTTGTGACCCGCAGTGACAAGGCAAAAGAAGTAGTACAGGAGATCATCGAGCAGGCAGAGGAAGAGGTAGGCTACAAGCCGCCGAAGTACGCATTTGATCTGCAGATCATGATGCTGCCGGATGAGGGACTGGTACTGGTACTTTCCGAGAAAGAGCCGCTGGAGAATAAGAGCGGTGCACAGCTGTTGCAGGCTTTGCAGGAGATGAAGCGAGTCTTCGAGGAGAAAAAGGCGGAGATCGGTGCGGCGGAGAAAAAAGCGCAGGCAGGAGAAAACGCCGGAGAATCCGGCAAAAAGAATAAAAAGGCAGCGGAGGCACAGAAACCTCAGTTTGCAATTTTTGCGTTCCGCAATATCGGCAGAGTCATTGAATATGCAGCAGTATTGCCTACAAACTTACGCATCGACAGTACTCTGTATCGAATGGAAGATGGTACCTGTTATGCTTATGTACGAAAAGGCGGCGCTTCCTATGAACGTTACAGCAGAGCATGTATCCAGGCCATGGAGTTCGCAGCCTTATATGCCGCGGATGAGCAGAAGCTACGATACTTGGAAGAGCACGGTGAATGCCTGATCCGGGAAAAAGCGTTGAAAAAACTACGGGTATAATACCGCTGCCATATCCTCCGGCAGAGGTGCTGTGAACTGCATTTTCTCCCCGGTGATGGGATGGACAAAGGACAGCTTCCAGGCATGTAACGCCTGCCGTTGTATCTGTTCCATATCCGGGTTGTACAGATAATCTCCGATCAAGGGATAGCCCAGGTATTTCATATGAATCCGTATCTGATGGGTACGGCCGGTCTCTAAGATGAGAGAGACCAGGCTGTGCCCATTTTTTTCGTCCAGTACTCTGTAATGCGTAACCGCAGATTCGCCGTTTTCAAAATCCACCGTCCGCTCGATGATCGAGCCTTCCTTGCGCCCTAAGGGTGCGGTGATGGTTCCCTCTAAGGGACGTACCGAGCCTTTTGCAATGGCAAGATATTCCCTCGTGATGCCGGAAGTCGCTTTATTGGCAATCATGGCAGACAGCATCCCGGCGCTGACATAATGCTTCGCCACGATGGTCAGTCCGGAAGTATCCCGGTCCAGGCGGTTGATGCAGCGGAAGACGAAAGGACAGTTCTGCTGTTTAAAATAGTACGCGAGGGCATTCGCCAGGGAATTGTAATAATTGTTCATGGAAGGGTGGATCGGCATTCCCGCAGGCTTGTTGATCACCATAAGATCCGCATCCTCGTAGACAATATTTAACGGCAGATTTACCGGGGGAATCTTTTCCGAAGAGTGATCTTCCCGGATATGTAGTGTCAGGGTATCGCCGGGCTGCAGTATATGATTCATAAAGCAGGGGATCCCGTTTGCCAGTACAGCGGAGGGGTCTTTTTTTAACTGCACCAGATTCTGTGAGGAGAAGCCCTTCTGCTTCAGAAAATAGCTGACCGGCATGGAGACTATGGAATTATCAGCAGTATAAATCAGTGTTCGTTCCATGAAAAACTCTCTTTCTCTATGATTACTCATCATAACATAATTCCTGTATCTTGTGCACAACAGAATGAACGGCGCCATTTTCATTCGGGCAAAATCGGACAGTGCCCGGAGCAAATAATGTCATTTCGAAACCGGAATCCACAGGCTACAATAAATACAGAATCAGCGGAAATGGGCGGTCTGTCCATCTGCGCATAGGAAACGCTTGAAATACGAAGAAAGGTAAGGTGGCGACTATGGAAAAATACGCATGGCGGGGAAAAATTGTACCGGGAATGCAGGAGGAATATAAGAAAAGACATGACAATATCTGGCCGGAGATGAAGGAAGTCCTGGCAGATGCGGGAATCGTGAATTACTCCATCTGGATGCAGGGCGAGGAACTGTTCGGATACTATGAATGTGAAAAAGGCGTAGAGTACGCTGCAAAAGTACAGGCGGAGAGCAACGTGGTGAAAAAATGGGATGAATATATGAAGGACATTCTGATCATGGAGAAGGATCCTGTCACAGGAGCACAGCCACTTTTAACCCAGGTATTCAGTTTCAGATAAGGGAGGCTGTGGATAGCTTATGGGAAAATATTATCTGGCTGTGGATATCGGTGCTTCCAGCGGACGACATATCCTGGGGCATTTAGAGAACGGAAAAATAGAGTTAGAAGAGATCTACCGTTTCGAGAACGGCATGGATCATAAGGACGGAAAGCTTCTGTGGAATGTGGACCGGCTGTTTGGTGAGATCCTGAATGGCATGAAGAAATGCAAGGAACTGGGTAAGATCCCGGTGAGTATGGCGATCGACACTTGGGCAGTGGATTATGTGCTGCTGGACGCACAGGATCGCATCCTGGGAGAGACTTACGGTTATCGTGATCATCGTACGGACGGTATGGACGCAGAAACTGCGAAGATTCTGCAGGAGACAGAGCTGTATGCAAAAACGGGCATTCAGAAGCAGATTTTTAATACGATTTATCAGCTGATGGCTGTAAAACAGAAAGAACCGGAGCTTTTACAACGGGCGAAGACACTGCTCATGCTGCCGGATTATTTCGGATTCCGTCTGACGGGAAACAAATTATCGGAGTATACCAACGGTTCCACCACACAGCTGGTGAATCCCAACACTTTCCAGTGGGATACGGATCTGATCCGGAAGCTTGGCTACCCGGAGGACATTTTCCTGCCACTTAAGATGCCCGGAACAAAAGTAGGGCAGTTGCTTCCGGAGATCCAGAAGGAAGTTGGTTTCAATCTGGAAGTGGTATTGTGCGGAAGCCATGACACGGCATCGGCGGTAATGGCAGTACCACAGACGTCAGGGGACGGCATCTACATCAGTTCGGGAACCTGGTCCCTGATGGGAATTGAGTCGTTAAAACCCATTATCAACGAAGAGGCGGCAGCAGCCAACTTTACCAATGAGGGCGGTTACGACCACCGGTTCCGTTTCCTGAAAAATATTATGGGTTTGTGGATGATCCAGTCCGTAAGACATGAGTATAAGGACGCTTACTCTTTTGCGCAGCTGTGCGATATGGCAGAGGAAAGCAAGAATTTTCCTTCCAGAGTGGATGTGAACGATCCAAGCTTCCTCTCGCCGGACAATATGGTGGAAGCTATAAAGAAGTACTGTCAGAAGACGGGACAGCCGGTACCGGAGTCTGTGGGAGAGTTGGCATCTGTGGTATATCGCAGTCTGGCGCAGTCCTACGGAGAGACCGTAAGCGGTCTGGAGAAGATCGCAGGCAGGACCTACGATGGCATCCACATCATCGGCGGCGGTTCTAATGCCGCATATCTGAATCAGCTGACCGCGGATGCCACGGGCAAAACCGTATATGCAGGTCCCGGTGAGGCAACAGCTATCGGTAACCTCTTGGCACAGATGATCTACGCGGAAGAACTGACGGACCTGAAGAGCGCAAGACAGTGCGTCAGAGATTCTTTTGAAATCAAGACGTTTGTTCCGGCAAAGTAAATCATTCATAAAAATGAACTTAAGAAAAGGAGGAAATCATAAATGTTAGTAAACACAAAGGCAAAGATCGGTGTATTTTCCATCGCTTTGGGAGCATATCTGCCCCAGTTCCCCCAGCTGGTGCCCAATTTCGAGGCACAGTATGAGGATTTCAAGAAGACGATTCCCAATACCGTAGAGATCATTGCCGGCGGCATGGTGACCACCAAGGAACAGGCCATGGCAGCCGGTGATAAGTTCCGTGCAGCGGATGTGGATCTGGTATTTTTACAGCTGCTGACCTATGCAACTTCCTATAACGTACTTCCCGCCATTCGCGATCTGGATGTGCCCGTGGTATGTATCAATGTGCAGAAGAAGCTGGCTCCGGACTATGCGAACACCGACATTCCCATCTGGCTGGGTGATCTGTATGCCTGCGGTGCCGTAGGTGAGGCTGTGGCTGACTTAGAGCGTGCAGGCAAGAGACATGCCGTGATCACCGGTGTCGTAGAAGGCGGTGACCCCGAGGTGGCAGCACAGATCGCCGATTGGTGTAAGGCTGCACAGATCCGCAGACGTTTCCGTCAGACCAACATTGCCCAGATCGGACGTCCTTATCCCGGTATGATGGATCTCTATATCGACGAGACCAACCTGTACAACCGCATGGGTCTGTATACCAAACAGTTCGACTGGGAAGACATGTGGGATATCGCGGATGATATTACCGATACCGAAGCTATCAAGGCAAAGGCACAGGATATCATCGATACCTTCGAAGTAGAAGGCGGCGCTACCGCAGAGGATGAAGATATTCTGGATATGGCAAAGCATGTGCTTGCATTCGAGCAGTGGGCAAAGGATGAAGATCTGAGCATGATCGCTTCCCACTATGCAGGTAAGGCACAGGGTGTAGCCGGCAAACTGGATTCCATGCTGATCCCCGCATTTTCCATGCTGATCAAGCAGGGTACTGCATGTGCGGTAGAAGGTGACATGAAGGTCGCCATGGCAATGTCCATTCTGAAGACCATTTCCGGCATGGGACAGTTGTCCGAGATGTATTCCATTGATTTCAACGAAGACATCTGTATCATCGGCCATTCCGGATCCGGCGATGCGGACATCTCGCTGGCACATAAGCCTACCATGAAGATCGTAAAGGTATTTCACGGCAAAGTAGGCGGCGGCTATCTGACACAGTTCTATCCTCCGGTAGGCCCTATAACGTACCTGGCTATCTCACAGGATAAGGATGGCAACTTCAAGTTCGTTGTGGCAGAGGGCGAGAACCAGCCCGGACCGATCTTCACTTTCGGTGATACTAATATGCGTACCAAGTTCTCGATCCCCTGCAGAGAATTCGTGAACCGCTGGAGCGAGGCAGGCCCTACCCATCATATGGCAGCGGCAGCCGGAAGACATATTGATACGATTTTAAAGGTTGCTAAAATATTGAACGTACCGGTAGATGTGATCACACGGTAAGGGTATTTGTGTAAATATGGCGCAGTAACCACAGGAGCAAAAAGCGAGCTTGGAAAGAGCAATTTTGTGAATGGGCTTCGGAATAGTTACGAATGTTTATGATTTAAAAACAATATGCCTGTGGGCGGGAGTTCACAGGCAATGGAAAGGTTAGGTATTATCATGAAATTTTTAGATGCAGAATTTGTACAGGGATTTATCAGAATGGCAGATGACGGATGGCAGCAGGGTTGGCACGAGCGTAACGGTGGTAACCTGTCCTACCGTGTGAAGCCGGAAGAGGTAGAGCTGGTAAAGGAGAACTTCGAGCCGAAGGAGTTCCAGCCTATCGGCACCACCGTTCCCGCACTGGCAGGAGAGTATTTCCTGGTGACCGGCAGCGGCAAATATTTCCGCAATGTCAGCATCAAGCCGGAAGATTCCATCTGCATGATCGAGCTGGATGACAAGGGTGAGAATTACCGTATCGTATGGGGACTGGTAAACGGCGGCAGACCGACCTCTGAGCTTCCCAGCCACCTGATGAATCTGGAAGTGAAGAAGTTACAGGATCCGGATTATCGTGTGGTATATCATGCACATACCACTAATATCATCGCACTGACCTTCGTCCTGCCGCTGGAGGATAAGGTATTCACCAGAGAACTGTGGGAGATGGCAACCGAGTGTCCCGTAGTATTCCCGGATGGCGTGGGCGTAGTGCCCTGGATGGTACCGGGCGGCAGAGAGATCGCTGTGGCTACCTCCGAGCTGATGAAGAAATACGATCTGGCGATCTGGGCACATCACGGAACCTTCGCAGCAGGAAAAGATTTCGACCTGACTTTCGGTCTGATGCATACCGTAGAAAAATCTGCAGAGATCCTGGTGAAGATGCTGTCCATGCAGTCTGACAAGAGACAGACCATTACTCCCGATGATTTCCGTCATCTGGCAAAGGACTTCGGCGTGATCCTTCCCGAGGAATTTTTATACGAAAAATAACGATCCAAGAGATACACAAAGGATTCTCGAATCGTTACATATATAAAACACTTGATGCTATTGGCGAGACTTTAAACGCGCTTTGTTAGGCGTCATGTCATACATTTTTTTGAACTGTTTGTAGAAAAAGTTCTGATTTTCATAGCCCACGGACAGGGCGATCTCAGACACCGGCAGCGCCGTGTGGGACAGCTGATTCATAGCGACCCGCATGCGCTGCTTTGTCTGTATTTCCTTGAAGGTGGTGCCGGAATATTTTTTGATCATACGGCTCAGGGAGGATGGAGTATACCCGATCTGTGCCGCCAGCTCATGAAGCGTTCCGGTGTCGTAATGCTCTGCCAGGTACCTGCGTACTACCACCATCAGGACATTGCTCTGCTCATCCTTTTGGTCTAATAAAATATTTTCTGCATTGCTTAATATGTGCATGAACAGAAGAGCGAAAGTATGCTCCGAGAGCTTATGCCAGTTCTGAGGCTGCTGCAATAATAGAAATACGGCATTATGGATCAGATTCTGGATACAGGGATTGTCGGAGACCGTGAAGTACAGATACTGTCCGACACAGCTGTCACCTTCTAAAGCGTTGATAATAAAATCCGCCAGAATATTGTTCTTATTGATCAATGTGAGGATATTCTGAAAATACGCCGGGCGGATGATGATATTAATACCCAGATCTTCCTGCCCACACGCTATAACGGCGTGTTCGATATGCTGGTTCATGAATAACAGTTCTCCGGGGCGGAGGCGGATCTCTTCCTCATTTATGACATGAGTGACGGAACCGGAGAGACAATAGAAAATCTCCACATAGTCATGCTTATGCTTTGGAAAATCCACAAATCTGGTATGGCGCCGCAGCGTAATATCATCCTCGGAATGCTCTAAAAATTTATTGCTCTCCACCACAAAATCCTGTTTGCTGGTGTAGAGATTCTTCTGAACGGCAATGTCGCCGTCTAAGATCTGTTGTTCTTCCGGCGTGATATAGGCCGGATTCAGAAAACTGTTCTCGTACATATCAAAATACATTCCTTTCAGCAGCCTGCTGATGATGAACTGCAGGCAGGTCCTTCAACTGAGTCTATTTTACAGGAAAGCGACAAAAACCTCAAGGTATGTTAATATGTAAAAAAGTGCTTCCCGGATTGCAAGATGCTTTTTAGTGTTGTATGATAAAATAAATTTACATGTTGCGAGAAATAAAGAACATGAGTAGTAGGGCAATCAGCCCGGATCAAGGAGAGAATCCTATCATGGCAGATACGGAAGTAAAAAAGATCATTTGTAGTTCCTGCGGAGCGGAATTCGAGGATACCCTTCCAAAGTGTCCCTATTGCGGAAGCTTGAATTACAAGGGCGCCGAAGCGGAATATCTGGGGAAGCTGGAAAGCATGCGGCAGGATATGCAGCAGTTAGAGCAGGTACCGGAGAAGGAACTGAAGAAAAAACTGAAAAAGAAACAGAAATTTGTGATTAAGCTTCTGATCATATTGGCAGCGTTGGCAGCGATTCTTGCGGTAATTGTGTTCCGGGCACAGTATATAGAACCCAGGGATGCCAGAGCGGATTATCTGTGGGAAAAAGAGAACTTTCCGATACTGGACCGTCTCTATCAGGAGAAGGATCTGGAAGCACTGATGGATTTTTATGAGCAGGCTGTCGAAGAGAACAGAACCATAGACCGATGGGAACACAGTGGTATTTTCCGCTGGCTCATGAGCTGTCGGGATGCGAGGGAATATCTGGCACTGGAGCAGAGTGGAGAGACTTTGAATGAGTATCAGCAGGTATTGCTGCTGGATGATTATTGGATGATGCGGGGACTGGACTACAGCGAGGTCATTCTGACGGAGAAAGACAGGGAGTATATCCGTCCTTATGTGGAAGCAACCCTGAACAGTCTGGCAGACCGTTATACGTTTACCGCGGAAGAAGAGAAAAAATTCGAGGATAGTCTGCGAAATAATTACGGTTATCCCAGATATGAGGATTGCGAGGAATACATTACGAAGCATAACGAATAGGAAAGGATCATAAAAGCAATGATGAAATGTAAATATTGTGGGGGTAACCTGACACTGGAGCAGGCATATTGTCCGCATTGCGGAAGACCGAATGAAGAAGCCGCACAGCATGTCAAGGACATGGAGCATTACAAGAGCAACTTTGAGGATACCAAAAGCGATGTCTATGAAGTGGCGGAGAAAAATACGGAGATCATGTCACATATGATAATCATCACAGTGCTGGTGATCCTGTGTGTGGTGGTGTTTGTAGTATCTGCCCGTAGCTGGAGCATCCACAGAGGCTTGCTGCAGTTCGATGCAGGGATCCGGCAGGGCAGCTATATGAAACAGATGGAACAATATCTGGAAGATGAGGATTACATAGGCTTATCAGCTTTTTGCGACAGGCATTACATCCGGCCTTATAGCAGTAATAATAGTTATGAAAAATATCAGCTGCTCATGGAAGCCAGCGGAGCGTATCGTTACTTTTATGAAAGTCTGATGAAGGCAGTTACTATCAACTCCGGCAATGTATCCATACTTCCCGGCCTGTATGAAGATATTTCGGATTATTACGAACAGCTGGAAAGGATTCTGCATCCTGTAGATAATGATTATAGGGCAAAACAATATCGGGAACTGCCGGAGGAGCAGAAGGAAGCCATTCTCCGGATGGAAGAGAATGTGAAGGCACTGCTGCAGACCTATTTTGACATGACACCGGAAGAGGCAGAGAATTTTGGTACGATGTCAAATGCACAAAAAATCTTATTTTTGGAAGAAAAAGGTGAGGTGATGGGTTATGGTAAATCTGAAGAGTAAGCTGAAACAGGTACAGAAGCAGAGAGGCGCGCTGCTTGTGATGAATCTGGTGATCATAGCCCTGTGTCTGGTATTGTTTTGGGGAACCATTCATATGTTCCGGCAATTAAACGACGCCTTTTCCCGTCCTGCGAAGACCAACTGGATGGAGAATAATGTGCAAAGTGAAAATTATGCCTACCTGTTAGTAAATTATCACGAGGACATGGTGTACGGCGGCTTGCTGTCCGGAACGAAAAAGGAATGCTATGGTGTGGCAAGATATTTTGAGGCGGCGTCCATGTATAAGGCATTTCTTCAGACTGGAGATACCGAACATGCTGCCAGAGAAAAAGAAAAAATGGATGCGGCATACGAAGAAATGGGCGACTGGAATATCGCAGCCGACAGCATCCGGAAAAAATTGGGAGTAGAACCTTGACAAATCCGTAATGTATGCACTACAATCATCTACCCTGACTTCCGGCGTTTCTCTCAAAACCTAGTACTCAGCTGTCAGTCAGTATGGTAAATTCAAAGATATTTTCAATCTCTTTTCTGTCAGGTACAGTGCATCCAGATAAGATTTGGTGACAACGAAAGACATGGAGAAAATGGAAACGGTTATTGCTGTAACTGCTTGAGCAAAAGGAAATTAATAAGATTAATGGGAAGTTTCCAAATGCTCAATTGATTTAGACGTATAATTGTGGTAAATGTGAATTGTCAAGCATGTTTGAATATAAGCAATATAACGCAACTGATAAGTGGTGACTGCTAAAGAGCAAGGCGTGATAGAACTGTATCAGGAGTAACTTGCTTTTCAATGCCCGGATGGATTGTTTCTCTGCAAAATCCCTATGATTTTTAGAATGGAGTATGTTCATTTTTGTTTAATTGCTTTTTAGATAACTTAATCGTATAATTGTATCATTGCTAGTACAATTATAGGGGTAAAGTTATGCAAAGGGAAGCATTTGGTAAACTACTGATAATTTTAAGGAAGAAGAATGGATTAAGTCAGAAGGAACTGGCAGAGAGGTTGTCGGTTTCTACGTCTGCGGTAAGCAAATGGGAGAATGGAAAGAACCTTCCGGATATGATGATGCTTAGTCGTATAGCAGATATACTTCAGGTATCGTGTGACGAATTACATAATCCGGAAAAGACATTGGAGAAGCTGGACAATCCTGAATTTCAAAAAAGGAATGTGGAGGAGGGAGATAAGGAGAATACGGATAACACAGGGGAAAATAAGGAATCAGAACCTGAACCCCAAAAGAAAAACTATGGACGAATTGTAAGAATGTCCTTTTTGATTGGAATATTGGCGATAGCTACAGGAATGTTTCTGATATATATGGCAGGACATAGAAAACCTGCTTTTCAGCAGATAGGAACAAGGTATATTGATGATCCGTTATGGGGAAGGGTATATGAAATTGCGTATGTAGTAGATGGTGAAATGACGAATGATAGTATTAATGTGCATTTGGATGAAGTGAGAGCTACATTGAATCAAGAAGTAATAGATACCAATATTGTAAAGACGACTTATTATGATAATAAGGAAGACGCTACAGCATGGAAGGAAACAGATGTAGGAGGATATGTATTTCTGAGTGGAGAATGAAAGTTGAGGATAGGATATGAACAAAGGTATATTTGCCATATTGTTTGTAGTAGCTGTTTTAAGTATTTCATTCCCGGTTAATGCGCAGAAAACTGCACAGCGGGTAGGAGAGGGATATACATCAGAAGGTATATATTATGAAGTATATGTTGCAGAAGATTTGGCGGAAAACGACATTGTCCTTTGCGGAGCAAGTGTTAGTGTGACGAGGGAAGTGATATATTCAGGGGTTGTAAAACCACAGACAGAAATTTCATGGAGAGAAAAAATTAATGGAAGCTATTACTCAGGGGTTCTTACAATAAGTAAATATTCATATACTATAAGTCAAACAGTAGCTACGTATACTGGTGTACTTTATAAAGAATAGTTTAAGTTAAAGAGTGGGTTGCATCTATAGAAAAATTACGGATGCAACCTACTCTTTTTGCTATGAAATCTTTTATTAAGGGACTTGAGCAAAAGGAAATTAATACGATTAATGGGAAGTTTCCAAATGCTCAATTGTATTTCTAAAGAAAATCTGTTATATGTTAAGGCATCAAACATGTTTGATTATAACTAATATAACATATCAATTAAAAAGAAAGGAAAGTTGCGCATGAAAAAAATTATAAAAATGTTAGTTATTAATGTGAGTGCATTGGCACTCATGCTGTCAAGTAGTATCATGTGTTTTGCTGCTGTTGGAGAAAAAAGTATTTACATTGATCCGAACCAAATTTGGAGTGCAGATTACGAAAATACTGATTCACGAACAGGAAGCTATTCAACAGTTTATGCAAGAAATCATGCGGTACGCCCCATTTCAGGCATAGACACATTTAGCACTATTCAGTGTCAGGTGACAAATGGTTACGATTATGTAATAAGCGATGTAATCCCATTAAAAGAATCTAATTCAAGCAATACAAGTATATCGATAAAAGAAGGTTATTTATCTTGTAAATTTGTGGGTTTTGAATTTAGAGGTAACTCAAGTGCAGCCGCATATGCAACTGTTTCTTACGATGGAAGATAAGTTGTAAAAATTTGAGATTAAGTGCATAATAAAGCATTTAATCCCAAGTTATATGAGGAAAATTGTATGTTAATAAAAGTGATTAAGAAGCAAACCATTTTTTTATTAAAACAAAAAGAAGCAAGTCTGACATTTATATTACTTCTAGCGGTAGTGCTGGGGAATTATATAACGAATGTTCTCACATTTAGAGGTACTGATGTTTCACAAATGTATCAGCCAATGAAGTTATTAGCGCTCAGCCTGAATAAAGTATATTTTAGTGCAAACATTCAATTATTAATTGTGATGATATACCCTATCTTGGTTGCTGTACCTGCTGGTTTTTCTTATACCAAAGAACAGCAGACAAAAGAAGAAGTATACATGATTTATCGTTTAGGGAAAAATCGTTATTTACAAAGTAAATTGTGGGCATCTTTTTTTACAACAACAATAGTTTTTACGGTTCCATTTATGCTGGAAATACTAATGAATATGCTATCTTTTCCCATGAATGCAATAAGAGATTTATCAAATTTAAGCATTTATAATACAGATTATGCCACAATGGTTCATAATTACATAGGCAGCGCAATCTATATAGCATCCCCTGGTTTGTATGCAATTCTTACAACACTATTTTTTGGTGTCGTATCAGGAATCCTTGGTACGCTTCCCGTAGCAATCTCATTTGCTTTGACGGTTAAATATCGCACGTTGCTGATCTTACCGACTTTTGTTCTATTGAATGCGACTACATATCTTAATATTCTGGATAGAAATAAGAGTTCATTAAGCTGGTATAAGTATTTGCTTCTTTTTGATGATACCCCTAAAAATATTATCGTTCCACTGATGGGGGTAGGAATTATAATAATAACAATATTCGGTTTTTACCTTTATGGAAGGAATAAGGATAAATGGTAATATGCATCATGAAAAAAGAGTAGTAATTTTAATTGGAATACTTTCCGGAATTTGCATATCGCTTGGTTTTATCAGACCGTTTGACGGAGTAATAACGCTATCAGAACTGGTATTACAATTAAGTGGATCCAGAGGTGAACTCAGCATGAGTTGCAATTTAGTGGAGTTAATTGGATTTATGCTTCGTATGATGCCAAACTATATTATGATATTGGTTTTTGGGAATAAGCTGTATGGTCATTTCTGCACAGCCAGTATCTATGTGTTTAGTCGGTGCCCGAATCGAATGAAATGGTATGGAAAGGAACTGTTACAGTTAATTAATTTAATATGCATATTTGAACTGGTATTTCTAAGCACAACCGCTATTGCTTCTGTATTGCGATATCAGGTGATTTTTAGCGTAGGTGGATTTATTTTATTGGGATGCCATGCTCTGATTTTTATGTTATGGAATTTTACTCTGGTGCTGTTGGTTAATTTACTTGCAATCAATATTGGAAGCAGTGCTGCATTCACATTGGTTATGGTTGTGCAAATGACTTGTACCGCAGCACTCAGTATCATAAATATATTGACGAAAATACAAATCAAACAAGACATCATAGATGTTTTTTTGTGGTTGAATCCAGTAGCACATACCGTTTTGGGATGGCATCGCAGCACATTGTTAGAAGTTGAGTTAGCCAACAGCCGATATTCTTTGAATTTAGTTACTTCGATATTGATTCCAGCTCTATTCTGTATAGTTACTGTAGTGATGGGAGGACTATTGATACAGAAGAAGGATTTACTGGCAGAGGACATGGAAATGGAGACAATTTGATATGAAATTAATTGCAAACAATATTCATAAAAAAATAAAGGGTAAGACAATACTCAATGACATCAGTCTGGAAATGGAAACAGGAAATATATATGGATTTTGGGGTAGAAATGGATCTGGAAAAACCATGTTGTTTCGGGCATTATCGGGTCTGATGAAGATTGACTCAGGTAATATTTATTGGAATGAAAAAGAACTGCACAAAGACTTTGCTGTTTTACCAAGTCAGGGGATTGTTTTGGAGCATGCCGGCTTGTATCCCAATAAGACAGGAGTGGAAAATTTATTATATCTTGCGCAGTTAAAGGGAGTGATTGGTAAGCGGGAAGTAGAAGAAGCAATACAACGGGTTGGACTTGACCCGGCTGACAAAAGGGTATTTGGTAAATACTCAATGGGAATGAAGCAGAGACTGGTGATTGCACAGGCCATCATGGAGAAGCCAGATGTTATCATGCTGGATGAGCCTACAAACGGACTGGATGAAGCAGGAATAAAGGAAATCAGACAATTAATTGAACAGGAAAAAGAAAGAGGAGCCTTAATTCTTTTAGCCAGTCATAATCAGGATGATATGAAGATATTGGCAGACCAGGTATATAAAATTGCAGATGGCCGCATTGAAAGAAAGGGGACAGAACTGTGAAATTCAAATGGGGTTCATGCTTTATCTTATTAATTGTTATAGCTATAACTGTATTTGGTATATTTGAAAAAAGAACGTATACTAATATAGCAGAAGATAAGTCATATTTAGATGAGCTTTACGTAGCACAGCTTCCAGAAAATATATGTCTTGAAGAGACAGAGAATTTATCGGTAAATTTACCGCAGGTCCCAGTTATTATACGGGTATCTGTACTGGAAGATGTGGAGCATATAGGAGGAACAAGCAGGCAACTGGTCAAAGTGGAAGATGTTTATAAGGGAACAGAGCCTGCGGTGGGACAAGATATATATCTTACTTGCAGCCGCTGGTCACTTAGTTTATATTCAGAGCCATATTCCATCGAAAGAGGATTTGTTAATATAATGGAAGTGGGAGAAGAATATTTAGTTTTTATCGAAAATCAGGTAGATGGTCTTGGAGAGAAGATTCCTGTATATCAGGTGTATGTGGAAAATGCATTCACGCCAATATTTTCATATCAAGAGCATGAAAATAATATTTGTGAAACAGGTGGTGAATCCACATATGTAAAATATAATCAAGTTTGTGAAAATGAATTTTTTGCTACAACCCAGAAAGGAATGGATGCGTTAGTTGGCCTAAAAAATGAAATGATAGAAAAATATAATGAAAAGTGAAAGCTATAACTACTATATTGAATATCAGTGTTTTAGGTTTTGGTATATGTAAATTTGATCTTTCTGACAGGCTGTGCCAACAAGGAGATGGGATGGACGGTCCGCAGTTACGGAGTGGAAAGGTAGAGGGATACAGGATGCAAAAAATGTATGAAAATCCCACAAAATTTTGTTGACAAAAGAATTAGGGCTGGAATAGGGAAAGAACCTTGACAAATCCCGGAAGCATGCACTACAATTACTTGCATACGACAATGACGATGAAAAGGATCAGTACGATCGGAAAGCATCCCAGAGAGAGGGGAAGGACACGGTGACGTGTGGCTGGGAACCCCTTATGACAGAGGATCGGAAACCTCCCTTGGAGTCCTGTGCGAGACGCAATGTACCTGGAAGCGGCGAAGCACAGCGTAGAACCGGCGTTAACGGTGACAGAGCAGGATACGTATTTGTATCAATCAGGGTGGTACCGCCGAGTGATCGGTCCCTTTTTCGGGAGCGATGACCCGGCGTTTTTCGTTTCCGTAGATCGTATGAGCAGTTTATTTTCAGAAAAAGAAAAGGAGAGAGAAAATGGCAGACAAGAAAATGGTAGAAGCGATCACTTCCATGGAAGAAGATTTCGCCCAGTGGTATACCGATGTAGTGAAGAAAGCAGAGCTGTGTGATTACACTAGCGTAAAAGGATGTATGGTGATCAAGCCCGCGGGCTATGCGATCTGGGAGCTGATCCAGAAGGAGCTGGATGCACGATTCAAAGCAGTAGGAGTACAGAATGTATACCTTCCCATGTTCATTCCTGAGTCCCTGTTGGACAAGGAGAAGGATCATGTAGAAGGTTTCGCACCAGAAGTAGCATGGGTTACCCAGGGAGGATTAAACGAGCTTCCGGAGAGACTCTGTGTCAGACCTACTTCAGAGACCCTGTTCTGTGATTTCTATAAGAATGACATCCATTCCTACAGAGACCTGCCTAAGGTATACAATCAGTGGTGCTCCGTGGTACGTTGGGAGAAGGAGACCAGACCTTTCCTGCGTTCCCGAGAGTTCCTGTGGCAGGAAGGACATACCGCACATGCTACCGCAGAAGAATCTCAGGAGAGAACACTGCAGATGCTGAATGTATATGCGAAGTTCCTGGAGGAGGTTCTGGCTATCCCCGCGATCAAGGGACAGAAGACCGAGAAGGAGAAATTCGCAGGTGCAATTGCAACCTATACGGTAGAAGCACTGATGCATGACGGCAAGGCACTGCAGTCCGGTACCAGCCATAACTTCGGCGACGGTTTCGCCAAGGCTTTCGGCATCCAGTTCGCAGACAAGGACAATACTTTAAAATATGTACATCAGACCTCCTGGGGTATGACCACCCGTCTGATCGGTGCACTGATCATGGTACATGGTGATAACGAAGGCTTGGTGATCCCTCCCCGTGTGGCACCCATCCAGATCTGCATTGTACCCGTTATGCAGAAAAAGGAAGGCGTTCTCGACAAGGCGTATGAGCTGAGAGACCGCCTGGCGAAAGATTTCCGTGTCAGGGTAGATGACAGCGACAAGACCCCCGGCTTCAAGTTCGCAGAGGCCGAGATGAGAGGTTATCCGATCCGTGTGGAGATCGGCCCTAAGGATATCGAAGCAGGCAAGTGTGTGATCTGCCGCCGTGATACCAGAGAGAAGACCGAGGTGGCTCTGGAGGATCTGGAGACCAAGGTAGCCGAGATTCTGGAGACCATGCAGAAGGAAATGCTGGAGAGAGCAAGAGCACATCGCGACAGCCATACCTATGTAGCACACAACATGGAAGAGTTCGAGCAGATCTTCAATGAGAAGTCCGGATTTGTCAAGGCTATGTGGTGCGGATGCCGGGAATGTGAAGATCGGATCAAGGAAAAGCTTGCGGTTACCAGCCGCTGCATGCCTTTTGAACAGGAACAGATCGCAGATACCTGCGTATGTTGTGGAAAACCTGCGAAAAAGATGGTATACTGGGGAAGAGCATACTAAGATATATATAACTATTCGGAGTGAATGCGATTCTGAATAGTTATGATAATATTAATAAGGCAGATGAAGACGCAGGCCGGTAGTATTGCTACAGGGTCTGCGCCTTATTTTTCAATGATAATGCTCGGAAATGAGGAAAAATATGATCTATAATACATTTGAAATGCATCAGGAGGGATCCCTTCCGGGAGCACATTTAGTTACCTATATTCAGGAGTATTCGGATGCAATGGCAATTAACGACAGACCTCTGATCCTGTTGTGCCCGGGAGGCGGCTATACCAGAACCTCCGACAGAGAGGCAGAACCCATGGCACTGAAATTCCTGGCGATGGGATATCATGCGGCAGTGCTGCGCTATTCCTGCGCCCCTGCGGAATATCCTACTTCCTTAAAGGAACTGGCTTACAGCATCAAGTTCCTGCGGGAGCACGCGAAAGAGTGGCACATTGATCCCCACAAGATCGTAGTGGAAGGATGTTCTGCGGGAGGACACCTGGCAGCCAGCCTTGGTGTGTTCTGGGATGAAGATTTCCTGGCAGAGAGCCAGGGACTTTCCGCTTCCGAGCATGAGCTGCTGCGTCCGGACGGACTGCTGTTATGCTATCCGGTCATCACTTCCGGAGAGTTTGCTCACAGAGGATCTTTTGAGAATCTGTTAGGCAGCAGACAGGAAGAACTGGGAGAGAAGCTGTCCCTGGAGAAACAGGTAACAAGTAAAGTGCCGAAGACTTTCATTTGGCATACCTTTGCGGATCAGTCGGTACCGGTGGAAAATTCGCTGCTGTTTGTCAGCGCTCTCCGCAGAGCGGGAGTGCCCACAGAATTCCATATGTATGAAAAGGGTGCCCACGGACTGGCACTGGCGGATAAGCTGACAGAGACCAACGATGGCAGAGCCGTACAGGAGGAATGCACCTCATGGATCCGGTTGGCGCATACCTGGCTGGAGAGCCTTTTTGCAGGAGATGTGGAAGACGGGCTGCACGCACAGGGCAGAGAATGGTAAGAATAGCAATAAGAGAAAATGAAAACGCAAGGAGCAGTCATGGAACAGGCAGATACGATCATTCAGATCCCTCATTTCTACGGAAGTCTGAAGGGAATGCAGGACAAATTTGATAAATATGCAAGGCAGGATGCGTTCGCCGGATCCACCAGAGAGGAATGGGAAGCCTGGAAGGAGACTTCCAGAGAGACATTAAAAGACCTCCTGGGGTGGAAATACATGGAGTCCTGTGATCTGGACCCACGCGTGGAAGAAGTCGTGGAGCTGGAGAACGGCATTCGTCGGGAAAAAGTGATCATTCAGGTAGAGCCGGAAGTGTATATGCCCATGTATATACTGATCCCACCGAAGCAGGACGAAGAGAAGCAGAAATGTTTTCTTGCCCTTCCGGGGCATCAGGGAGCAGGTAAATTCAGCGTGGCAGGACGCGATGATATTCCCGCGGTAAAACGGATGATCGAATTCTACCATTATGATTACGGCATGCAGCTGGCGAAGCGTGGTTATGTGGCAATCTGTCCGGATTGCAGAGGCTTCGGAGAACGCAGGGATGAGGCATTGCAGAAAGGAACCGATGAGAAATCCTTCCTGACCAGTACCTGTTTTCATCTGGCACATATGGCGGAGCCTTTGGGAGAGACCGTGGCAGGTATGTGCACCTGGGACGCTTCCCGGCTGATCGATTATGTATATGAACGGGGCGAATGGGATACTGAGGACTTGGGAGTCATGGGATTTTCCGGCGGTGGTATGCAGACGCTGTGGGTCTCTGCTTTGGATGACCGTGTGAAAAAATGTATCATCAGCGGATATCTCTATGGATATCGTGACGCGTTGTTATTACTCAACGGTAATTGCAGCTGTAATTATGTTCCCCATCTGTGGGAACACTTTGATATGGGAGATATTGCATCGCTCATTGCGCCGAGACCGCTGGCGGTTCAGTCTTGCCGGGATGACCATCTGAACGGTCCCAGAGGACTGGTGAATGTGACGGAGCAGATGGATATTGTGCGGAAGGCTTACAGCCTGTACGGAAAAGAGGAATATCCGATCCACGATGTCAGAGAGGGAGACCACTGCTGGCATGAAGAGGTATTGGATATCGCACTGCCAAGACTGTAAGACATTTATAACCCCTGTTAATAGTTACAAAATATGGAGGAACGTATGGAATATATCGTTCTGGATCTGGAATGGAATCAGAGTAACACCGGCAAAGAGGATGCTGTGGAGAAGCTGCCTTTTGAAATCATAGAGATTGGTGCCATCAAACTGAATAAAGAACGTGTCATGGTCAGCGAATTCAATGAACTGATCAAGCCACAGGTCTACCATGAGATGCACAAGATCACCAGCAAACTGATCCATATTCAGATGCAGGAGCTGGAGCGTGGGAGACCATTCCCGGAGGTCGGAGGAGATTTTGTCAGATGGTGCGGACAGGAGGAGCAGCTGTTCTGTACCTGGGGGACGTTAGACCTTACGGAGTTACAGCGGAATATGGCATATTATGAGATGCCGCTTCTGGCACCGGGACCGCTGCCCTATCTGGATGTGCAGAAGCTGTTCGCCATTGCCTATGAGGAGCGCAAGATCCGCAGAAATCTGGAATATGCCATCGATTTTCTGCATATTGAGAAGGATATTCCCTTCCACCGGGCGTTCAGTGATGCCTACTATACGGCAAAGATCCTGATCCGGATCCTGGAGGAGCACCCGGAGGTAGTGGTGAACCTGTCCTACGATACCTTCTGTCCTCCGAAGGACCGTGGGGATGAGGTTAAAGCGCAGTTTGATACCTATGTAAAATATATTTCCAGGGAATTCAAGGACAAGACAGAAGCCTTCGCAGATAAGGAAGTCGTGTCCAGCAAATGTTATCTCTGCCATCGTAACCTGCGCAAGAAGATCAAATGGTTCAGCGCTAACGGCAGGCATTATTACTGCGTGGCTTATTGCGAGAAGCACGGCTACCTCAAGGGCAAGATCCGGGTACGCAAGGCATATGACGGCGGTGTATATATTGTCAAGACCACGAAGCTGATTCCTAAGGAAGAGGCAGACGCTATCGCCGCCCGCAGAGATCACGCCAGAGAAGTGCGCAAGAGACACAAGCACAGCAAGGCAGGGAATGCCGAGAAATAGGGACAGAATATAGCAAATTACATTTCATGAGTATGAGGATATTCCGGCGGACCTTATTGCGACTGCGGGTATAGGAAAAAGGGCCAAAAATACAGTAGATACTGTGATTCTGCTTCTGAGAGTTGACTTTTGAAAAGAATGTTCTATTTTCCAAAAGACAGCTCTCCCTTTTAGTCATTTAAAACATATTTGTTGCATAATTAAAAAGTATAAGATATACTCCACTTATAAGTACATGTCACTTATAAAAAATTTCTTTGTCAGCGGAAGCTGATGTCTGAGACTTTTGTTAAGAAAGTCCGCCCGCCTCTTCAAGAAGAGCAGAGAGAGGCAAAAACCCACTCAGAAAACCAGTTGTATCAGAAAAACAGGTAAGTTATAATGTAGATATGGTGAAATCCTTTTATTTCCGGCGGTATCTATGATTACCTGACACAAAAGGAGGAAACCATTGAATACGGAGTTAAAAAATGCAGTACTGGCAACAGACAGAGACGCACAATATGATAACAGCGCGAAACGCCTGATAGCACATAAGATTATTCTGGCACGTATCCTGATAAAGACTGTGGAGAAATTTAAGGGAATGGACCCGCTGGAGGTCGCAGCGCTTATAGAGGGAATTCCCTACATCAGTACAGTACCGGTGGAGCTGGGACTGACGAATGCAGTTCATTTTCAGAATGGAAAGCGGATTGTTGGTTTTAACACGGAGAATCAGGAACTGAACGAAGGTCTGGTGCGTTTTGACATTGTATTTTATGTGCGGATGAAGGATGGCCTTTCGCAGATCATCATCAATGTGGAAGCGCAAAAGGACGAACCCAGCGACTATAAGATCCTAAACCGGGCAGTTTTCTACGTGAGCAGACTGATCTCCTCCCAGAAGGAAAAGGATTTCGAGAATTCGAGTTACGATGACATCAAATGTGTCTATTCCATCTGGATCTGTATGAATATGGAGGAAAACACCATGAGCCATATTCATCTTACCAAAGAAGACATGATCGGTTCTTATGAATGGAAGGGCAATCTGGATCTATTGAATATCATTATGATAGGTCTTGCTAAGGAACTGCCGGAGCATGATGAGACCTATGAATTGCATCGTCTGTTGGGAGCATTACTGTCCAGAGAGCTTACGGTGGATGAAAAGCTGGACATTATTGGAAATGAGTATGATATCCCATTAGAAGAGAATTTCAGAAAGGACATGAGCACTATGTGTAATTTGAGTCAGGGAGTTAAGGAAGAAGGCATTGCAATCGGACGCAGAGAAGGCTTGGAAGAAGGACGCAGAGAGGGTTATGCAGAAGGTGAAGCAGGGCTTATTATGACAATGTATAAGAACGGCCTTTTGCCAGAGCAGATTGCATCTGCTACGGATAAAACGGTAGAAGAGATAAAGACGATTATTCAGGGTAAGGGAATTTTCGATGAAATCTAAGAATTCTGCCTCAAGTATTTAGATAATAGGTAATAAAATTACAGTATTGAACAGAACATGTTTAGCAAATAATAATCAGAAATGGAAGACCTTATGTATGAGCTTTATGGTGAATATTACGAAAATGTCATTGGAAAACGGAGTTATGGGATTACCTGTGGATGTGTGCAGGAATTGGAATGCATTAACGAGCATTCCGGGAAAATTAATATATGCAGGCAGAGAATGCCCTATTACCTTTTCACCAAAACATAAACGTAAACCTTCTGACGATGTGTATGGTTCAGCAGGAGCTTGGCAGTTTACAATTAATGATTCCATTCAATTTTCCAAGTTGAGGATTGATGGTGTTTATACATATGCAGAAGGGGAAAAAGCTAGAATTTCTAAAAGAGAATGGTCAGAAAAACTTGAGTGTGAAATATATGAAGAAGAAAATCAAATTTTTTTAGAAGTTATTAATGTAATTAAAAAACCAAAGACAAATGCTACAAAAAAAATATGTGAATTATTGCAACAAGGGATTCGACCGTCTTCTGAAAAAGAATCTAAGGCACCCGAATGGAATTCGCCGAGTGCATGGACCAATTTTTCTGAAATAGAGAATTATAAGGCCGTAACGGATTGTTTATATATATGGTATGGTAAAGTTGAAAATTCAAATACAGTATATCTATATGTAGGTATTGTCGGGGATACGAAGAGCGCTGGAAAAAGTAAAAGAAACCTTTATTTAAGATTACGTGAAGAACAAAAAGGTGCCTACAAAAAATACGGGTTGGACATAAAGATAGAGAAATTCAGATTCTGTTCGCTTAATAATGCGCATGGGTTTTCTGTTCCAGAATTGCTTAAAACAATTGAAATGTCTGAAATAACAATTATGACATCACTTTTTAACTGTGAAAATGCAAGGGCAAATATAGATGCATTGTTCAATAAATATGATATTATTCTTTTAAATTCAAGTACTTCGTATAAGTATGTTAAGTGAGTGGAATAAATGTAAAGGCGAAAGCGTATGCTTTCGCCTTTACATTTATTAGAATTGAAAAAGTGGGTAATAAAGAATTAGAGCGAATTCATACGATGGTTCTTAGTTTGCAGCTTTTGCCTTTTCTCTCTTTAAGAACAGGTACACACAGATACCGGCAAAAACAATCGTTGCAGCGATCAGTATCGGCAGTACCGGGATGAAACGGACATCTGCATTGATGAGCTTCAGTCCCTGATACAGTGTGAAGACGCCAAATACAGAGAAGATGGCGAAGGCGAGAGTATTGAGTAGCCCTTCCGGTGTCTTGCTCTTTAACAGATAGCCTAAAAGCATTCCCAGGATGTCTGCTAAAAACAGTCCCAGAGAGCAGCCGATCCATACGATCAGTGCAGAACTCATACCTTCATTGGCACCAAAGGTGATGGCGGTAAGCTGCGTCTTGTCTCCGAGCTCGGCTACGAAAAAGGTCCAGAAAACAGCAAGTGGTGCGAACTGGATCTTGGATTTGCCGCTGCCTTCTTCATCGTCATCATCACCCGCAAGTGTGGATGCGGCAAAATAAAGGAATGCAAATGCAGCAATGATCTTAATAAGCCAGCCGGGAATGAATTCGCTGACAAGTCCGCCAGCGAGAACGGCCAGTCCGTTCAGAACCAGGATCGCGGCAGCAGTTCCCAATATAATATCTCTTAATTTATATTTGGAAGTAAGAGCAATGAGCATAAGCTGTGTCTTGTCGCCCATCTCTGCGATGAATTCAGTGAGAAATACCTTAAAAAACAATATCATTTGTACGGCCCTCATTTATCTGATTATGATATAAACCGCATATGCTGCGTAAAGAGCCACCATACAGAAGCCTTCGACTCTTCCGATTTTCTTTTTGCTTCCTGCGAAGATCCATACACACACAGTAAATGCGATCAGTACACACAGATCAATGATGTTTTCCGTAATGATGCTGATGGGGCTGATCGCGGAAGCAATACCCAGAACCATCAGAATATTGAATATATTGGAACCGATGGCGTTACCCAGTGCCATATCGACTTCATTTTTTCTGGCTGCAACGATGGAAGTCACAAGCTCCGGAAGAGATGTACCGATGGAAACGATGGTAAGTCCGATCAGCGTCTGCGTCATTCCCAGGTCGCTTGCAATTCTGGATGCAGCATCGACGGTGAGATCTCCGCCGAAGGCGATCGCAGCAGCACCGCCGATAATGAAAATAATGCTAAGCGGCACGGAGATCAGCTTGATCTCTTCATCGGAACCGCCCTCAATCTCTACTTTTTTCCCTTCTTTATTTGCTTTTAAGGCAATTCTGATCATGTAGAAGATATATCCGGCAAACAGACCTATGAATATCACACCATCGAAATGTCCCAGTGTCATTTTGGTCTGATCACCAAGCCCGATGCTTCCCAAAAGCAGTAAGAGGCCGGCACACATCAGGGAAAGTGGGATATCTCTCCTGATAGTTTCCCGCGCAACCTCTACGGTGGAGATCATTGCACATACGCCGATCACGACCATCAGATTAAAGATATTGGAACCGACGACATTGCTGACCGCAAGTTCATTATTGCCTGCGAGGGAAGCTGATACACTGACCGCTGTCTCCGGAAGAGAGGTTCCCATTGCTACAATGGTAAGTCCGATGATGATGGACGGAACATGCAGTCTCTTCGCTACACTGGAGCTTCCTTCTACAAAAAAGTCTGCACCCTTAATAAGCAGTATAAAACCGATTACAAGGAATACAAGAACAAGGGCAAACGGGGCATTGTTAATAAGTTTCTCCATGTTTTTCTCCTTTGCGTGATCCATTACAGTGTTGTCAGCCGAAAGCTGTGCGATGATAAGTACCCGACAGAGATAAAAAAGACTCATGTATACCAATTATCTGTCAGTGTGTATTATACACAGACCGTTAATAGATATACATGAGTCTCATTATTTAAGATTTGCCAGATTATACTCTAAAATTATAATCAGAATGTTGACAAATCACACCTTCGTGCTAACTACTCCCTCATGGAATATTTAATTCTTGATAAATAATATCAAAAAGAATTGCCGGTGTCAACAGGTGAATGAAGAAATCTTAGGGGGAGTTCGGCATTATTGGTTTGCACTGTCTGCATCAATTACTGATTGAATCTGCTGCATCAGAGAGTCATAGTTATCCTGGTTATCAATTCCCCCAAGGATCGGATCCCCTACAATATTGCCATTTCTATCGACAAGTATTGTTGTAGGAAATGCCATAATGTCAGAGGCATATTTACCCGCATCGGAAGCAGAGTCAATGGAAATATTGCGGTACTTTGCACCCTGGCTTTCAAGAACGGCGGCAGCTTCTTTCATGGCAGCTTCATTGCCGTCGAAGGTTTCGGTATTGATGCCAATTACTTCGCCGCCCATTGTTTTGAGCGTATTGTTTAATTCGTCCAGCTTAGACAACTCAGCAACACAGGGCTTACAGCCGGTAAACCAGAAATTAACAACGGTTACTGCATTGCCGGAAAACAGACTTTCATCGACAGAATTACCATCAAAATCCTGACCGGAGAAATTCCGGAAGGGAGAGGCAGCTTCGGAATTGTTTTCCGGAGCAGTATGATCGGCTGTGGTAGTTCCCTGTTCCAGTTCTGCGATCTGTTCTTCGATCTTCCGTATGGTTTCCATATCTTCCGTAAGTGTTTTCCATTCATCCTCTGTAAAGGAGTCCTTGTTTGCTTCGACGGTATCAGCCAGATAATCAGCATAATTTGCGCTGGGATCAGCATTACTTTTGCTCATCATGCCGAATACCTTGTTCCATACAGCCTCATGATCTGCAAAAATCTGGTTCTCCTGCTGATACAGATCATTTAGTGCAGTGTTGGAGCTGTCTGTGGATACGGTACCGGTTTCCGTCAGAGACTCATTGGTTTTGTCCGTGCCGGCAGCATCTGTTGTGCCGCAGGCTGTAAGCAATAAAGCTATGCAGAGTGTTAAAATAGTAAGGAATTTTTTGTTTGTTTTCATGATTAAATTCTCCTTTGAGTAATCGTAATAAGATTATTTTCCCATAAACCGGTAGTGGATCGCATCCTTGGGACAAGCCTTGATGCAGGCTCCACACCGTATGCATTCCGGATGGTCTGGATGCTTGCACACATCCACATCCATTTTACATACCTTTGAACATTGACCACAACCGATACATTTGCTGTCCTCCACCTTAATATTAAGAAGGCTGACCTTATTAAACAGTGAGTAGATCGCACCAAGAGGACAGATCCATTTACAGAAGGGTCTGTAAAATAAAATACTTAACACGACAACTGTGATCAAAATAAAGCATTTAAAAGAAAAGAGTTTTCCAAGTGCGGACCGTATGGCTGCATTTCCCAGGGAAAGCGGGATAGCTCCCTCCAGAACGCCCTGTGGACAAATATATTTACAGAAAAAAGGGTCGCCCATTCCTATAGAGTTCGTTACGAGCAGCGGCAGAAGGATAACGAAAACGACAAGAATCATATATTTCAGATATCTTAGCGGCTTCAGTCCGGCTGTGGAAAATTTTTTCCCCGGGATTTTATGAAGTAAATCCTGAAACCATCCAAACGGACACAAAAACCCGCATATAAATCTTCCAAGTGTCACACCCAGTAAAATAAAAAACCCAGTGACATAATATGAAAATTTAAATCGGGAGGATCCGATCACCGCCTGGAATGCGCCAATGGGGCACGCTCCTGTGGCAGCAGGACAGGAATAACAGTTTAATCCCGGTACACATACGGTCTTAGCGTTTCCCTGATATATTTTGCCCTTAAAAAAATTAGGGATGTGAATATTAGTAAGCAGTGTGGCAGCAGCCTGTATCCATCCGCGTATCCCGGCTGTCTGCCTTGACAGTGACTTTTTTCTCTTATCCAATTCCGACACACTCCAGACATAATTTTATTGCTTTACCAAGCACGACAGTCGCTTCGCCTCTGACTGCACCGTAGCCGATCATAGTGATCCCGGTGACGAGCAGAACGATCTGCGATATTTTTCTGCACTTCAAGTTATTGTTACTCCTTTCGATCGTGGTATTTATTGACCAGTTGACTTCGCTATTATACAATAGTTGTTGTAAAATCTTTGTTAAGGCGGGGAAGGAATTTTGAGATTATTCATTGTTGAGGATGAAAAAGAAATATGTGATACAGTTGCGAAAAGTCTGTATGACGCAGGATATGAGGTGGATACCTGTTATGATGGGGAAGAAGCTCTTGCAGGTATCCTGACGGAGAACTATGATCTGGTCGTTCTTGATCTGAATCTGCCAGGCATGGATGGAATGGAGATCCTGAAGGAACTCAGGCAGGAAAACGAGGAGACGAAGGTCCTTATATTATCTGCAAGAGGGCAGATAGCGGATAAGGTTGAGGCGCTGGATGCAGGGGCAAATGATTATATGGAAAAACCATTCCATCTACAGGAGCTTGAGGCACGTATCAGAAGCCTGACCAGAAGGAAGTTTGTACAGAAGGATGTATGTCTGGAAAGCGGTGAGATAAAGTTCGATACCGTAAGGCGTGAGGCTTATGCAAAAGGAGAAATGGTATCCCTGACAAGAAAAGAAAATGGTATTCTGGAATATCTGCTTCTGAACATGGGCAGACCGGTAAGTCAGGAGGAATTGATGGAGCATGTCTGGGATGCATCTGTGGATAGCTTTAGCGGAGCGATCAGAGTACACATGTCTTCCCTTAGAAAAAAGCTTAAGGCTGTGCTGGGATATGATCCGATTCTGAACAAGGTGGGAGAAGGGTATAAAATACGAGAGGAGTCCGATAGATGAAAAAAATGTCGCTGCAGTGGAGACTTACCTGCATCATTACATTATATATAGCGGTGATATGTGGATGCGTGACGATGCTTGTCTATAAAAACGGTGTGTATTATATGGATTCCCTGCAAGAGGCTGTGGATACACGGGGAGATGATCAGCCGGACGATGCGGAGGAAATATATATCAGCATTCCGGAGGACAAGTGGGATGAGTTCGCCAATGACTTTTCTGTCCAGGTGTATAATAATAAGGCGGACTACAGGAAAAACAGCTTGATCATTACAGCAGTATTGGCTCTTCTGGGTGGAGTGGCTACCTATTTTATAAGTGGGCATGCACTCAGACCGCTCAGAGAGTTTTCTGATAAGATCGAAAAGGTGCAGGCGCAAAATCTGGCAGATTCACGGATAGAAGAAAACCAGGTGAAGGAACTGAACCAGCTTAGCGTTTCGTATAACCGGATGCTGGAACGTCTCTCGGATGCATTTGAGATACAGAGACAATTTACTGCAAATGCAGCCCATGAGCTTCGTACTCCTTTAGCCCTGATGCAGGTACAGCTTGATCTGTATCATTCCAACAGACATCCGAACAATGATGCAGACACGGTACAGATGATAAAGATGGTTACCGAACAGAACGACAGACTCAACAAAATGGTAAAGACACTTCTCGACATGAGTGAGCTTCAGACGGTAGGACGGGATGATGAAATTATCTTAGATGCTCTGGTGGATGAGGTATTGGAGGATCTGGAACCGCTCGCAGAGGGAAAAAATATAAGACTGATCGGAAAGTGTAAGGATATAACGATGGTCGGAAGTGATATCCTTATTTACCGGCTGGTATACAATCTTGTTGAGAATGCCATAAAATATAATCATTCGGGCGGGCAGGTCACAGTAACCGCAGACCGGAAGGAAAAACATGTATATCTGTCAGTGGAGGATACGGGAGCCGGAATCCCTGAGGAACTTAAGGAGCGCGTGTTTGAACCGTTTTTCCGGGTGGATAAATCCAGAAGCCGGGAGCTTGGTGGAGTAGGACTGGGACTTGCACTCGTTCGTGAAATTGTAAGAGTGCATGATGGCAGTATTACGGTGAAGTCCAATCCATCCGGAGGGACGATCTTCGAGGTGGTTTTGTAAATTGTAGCAGAACAGGGTGTTTGAAGAAGTATGATCAAAGTATTACAAAAAGCAGATATCGAACGAGTTGTTGATATATGGTTAGATACCAACTTAAAAGCACATTATTTTATTCCGGGGCAATATTGGAAAGATAATATTGATTTAGTGAAAGAAATGTTGCCACAGGCAGAGGTCTATGTGTATGAGAATGACTGCCAGATAGAAGGCTTTATAGGGTTAAATGATGAATATATGGAAGGCATTTTTGTCCGTGATGAAATGCAGTCGCAGGGTATAGGTAAGCTCCTGTTGAATTTTGTAAAAGAAAAAAAGACGAAATTATACTTAAATGTTTACCAAAAGAATACACGTGCAATTCACTTTTATCAACGAGAAGGTTTTGAAATCCAACGAGAAGGATTGGATGAAGTTACCGGGGAAAAAGACTATGTAATGGTATGGCAGCGTGGAAATTCTTTGTAAAAAGAGCAGGGAGCTGATAGAAACTGCCGGGGTTATTAGGAGAAGAGAAGCAATGAAAATCTACATAGATTTTGATGATGTACTATGTGAAACCGCCGAATATTTTACGAAAATCGCAAAAGAACTGTTCGGCATTGATGTCCCTTACCGGCAGGTTCAGTTTTTCAATCTCCAGAAATCATTTGATTTAAATGATGAGCAGTATGAAGCTTTAATGAAAGCGGGGCATTTGCCGGAAAATCTGCTGAATTACGAGGAGACGCCGGGGGCTTCCGAAGCAATTAATAAGTGGGTGGATCAGGGACACGAGGTTTTTATCATTACCGGAAGGCCGTTTAATTCCTACGAACCATCGAGGCAATGGCTTGATGAACATCATCTGGAAAGAGTTCCCTTGTTCTGCGTAGACAAATACGGGCGCGAAACAGCGAAACAGGATTATAGATATAATATGACATTGGCGGAACTTTACAACATGACCTTTGATTTTGCGGTAGAGGATTCTCCGGCGGCATTTGAGCATGTAATGCATTTTGACAACTGCAGGATAGCCGTGTTCGACCGACCATGGAACAGCCGGGCAGAGCTTCCCAATGACAGGTTTGTGAGATGTAAGGACTGGCAGGAGATTGACCGGCTGTTTGAAAATAGGGAGATAACCAAATGACACGTGAGGATTCCATCAGACAAATAGAAAACTATCCCCCATTCAATGAACAGGAAGAAAAGGACAAAGCTTTGATTCTGGGATGGATCAGTAACAATGAGAACGCATTTTCCAGAGAAAATACAGTTGCGCATATTACGGCTTCTGCCTGGGTGGTAAATAAGGACAGAAGCAAAGTGCTTATGGTATATCATAATATTTATAATTCCTGGTCCTGGATGGGAGGACATGCGGATGGGGAGACGGATCTGCTGTCCGTTGCCATCCGGGAAGTGAAGGAGGAGGCGGGAATTTCCAATGTGAGACCGGTATCAGAGGAGATTTTTTCTCTGGAATCTCTGACGGTGGACGGACATGTGAAAAAAGGGAACTATGTGTCCAGCCATTTGCATCTGAATATCACGTATTTACTGGAGGCAGATTCGGAAGAGCAGGTATCCGTAAAAGCCGATGAGAACAGTGGAGTGATGTGGTTCTCTCCGGAAGATGCTTTGGAGAAATCTACGGAACCATGGTTCGTGGAACATATTTATTCAAAACTCATTAAGAAAATGGGTATATGAAATTGGAAAAAACGGAGAATGACCTATGATAAAATTCTTAAAGGCAGCGCCTGTCGTGTTCCTGATCGGAACCATTGTCACGGGTATTTTATATCAAAAAACTTTGTTAGAAATCTGGCTGACGATTGCCATTACCTTTGGAACCACTGCTTATCATTTTATCATGCGATGGGTGGTAGCATTTATCTACAATTCTATCATGCATAACAGGGCAGATTACAGAAAACACTGGTATCAGGTAAGTAAATCTGAAATGAAATTATATGAAAAGCTGCATGTGAAAAAATGGAAGAATCGCATGCCTACCTATAATCCCAGCCTGTTTGATCCGAGACAACACACCTGGGAGGAAATAGCGCAGGTCACATGTCAGGCGGAACTGGGGCATGAGACGATCGTAGTGCTCAGCTTTGTACCGATTGTGGCAGGTCATTGGCTGGGTGGATATCCGGCATTTATCATTACATCGATCCTTGCGGCCATGTTTGATATGATGTTTGTGATCATGCAGCGATATAACAGGCAAAGGATTCTGAAACTGATAAAATAGAATGGATACTTGATAGAAAAGGATATTTGATAGAGAAAGAGGACGGCATGACTAAATATAAATATGGGAATCCGGAGGCTCCCATTGTTTTGATCCAGCCCGTGGGAGATCATGATCTTCCGGAAATAGAGGGCGAAGTGGCACAGATCCGGAAACTGACAGCATTGGATTTTCAAATGATTGCGGTGAAAGTGGATGACTGGAACCTTGATCTGTCTCCGTGGAAAGCACCAGCGGTATTCGGAAATGAGGATTTTGGCGAGGGTGCAGCCTCGTTGCTAGAAGAAATTTTGCGTTTATGCTCGGATGAAAGTAAAACTTATTATCTTGGAGGATATTCTCTTGCAGGGTTGTTTTCTCTGTGGGCATCTTATCAGACGGATCGGTTTGCGGGGATAGCGGCGGCATCGCCCTCGGTGTGGTTCCCCGGGTTTCTACCCTATATGAAAGAACACGAGAATCAGAGTCGGGCAGTTTACTTAAGTCTGGGGGACAAAGAGGAAAAGACCAGAAATCTTGTTATGGCTACTGTGGGTGACTGCATCCGGGAGGCACATGCGTGGCTGCAGCAGTGTGGGATCGGCAGTACGCTGGAATGGAATCCGGGGAATCATTTCAGAGATCCGGGCCTGCGGACTGCGAAGGCATTTGCCTGGGTAATGAAAAATTCATAAATTTTGCTTATTGGATCGGAGGAGAGGGATATGGTAATGGAAGCTCTGGTATACATATTGACATTATTGTTTGGAGTATCTACCGTTATCATTATTAAAAATAAGAGATATAAGGTTGTACCTTTTATATGTCTGGACATCATCCTGACATTTGCTGGTTTTGCCATCACATCATTTGTTATTTTGTTTGTAGGGAATGAAGCTCTCGAAGCGCTGCTGATTATGAGCGTGTTTGGATTGTTTCTGTTTTTACTGGGTGTGAATGATATCTATGCTGTATTTTGCTGCAATCAGAAGATAGAAGCTATCTATTGCGGATATAACAGCTACCCCGGACGCTATGGTATTACCAGCTATGCACCGGTGTTTGAATACGTCTGTAACGGCACGGCTTACCATGAGCAGACCACATTGACGGTACCCTATCGTCTGCTGCGGAGGATGACAGAAGGGAACACTTATCCCATCTATATTCATTCAAAACATCCGGGAGTATGTGTTTTGAAGAGAAGAATCAGGTTCACGACAGTGATTGAATTTGGTTTTGCAATTATGTTTTTGGTAGTAGCAATTTTGTGGCAGCAATCCTGAAAATGGTACATAGGAATACTCGGAACATGTGGACAATGCCGAATACCGGAGAAACCGGTAAATCAGTAGAAACTCTGAGGTTTGCGGAAATGTTAAGTTTCTTTGCGCAAATTCCCGGAGATGTTGATAGCGCTGCATGGCGATAGCATGCTATACTTCCTGCGAAAGGAGAGGTGACGGATGCAGTTAGGAAACAATATTCAGACCTTAAGAAAAAAGAAGGGGCTTTCGCAGGAGAAGCTGGCAGAAAAAATCAATGTTACAAGGCAGACGATATCAAACTGGGAATTAGGAGAGACTGCGCCGAACCCGGAGCAATTAATTCTCTTATCAAAGCAATTCGACATAAGCATTGATGAATTGGTGGGAAATGATGCGATGTCATCCGGGAGTCCGAGGGAGAATAAGAGTATAAAGGATATCTATATCGGATTGATCGTTTTGTGCGGCATCGTAGCATGCGTATGGGCATCTTCGGCAAACAGATTTCGCTATGTGGAAATACTGGGAATCACCATTGCCGGGGCGGTGATAGGAGCATGCCTGGGCAGAGTTATCCATGGAATTTTGATGTATTTGCGAAATGATAAAAAGAAATAGAAAGTTAGTGAGGCTCATTGCGGATGTGACGAATCTCAGCAGCCCGTATTGGTACTACTGATTTTTGAAAAAAGCCTCAATATAGTCAAAATAGTAAAAAATAGGCTTCTCAGAAAGCGACTTTTTACGTAATAGATCTTTTTATACAATTATAGTAAAAAATAATGTGTTTCTAAGGCGGAAATTTTACTTTTCCCAGCTCTTTTGCATGTTTGAGTAGAATTAAGTGTAAGTGTGGTTTGATTGACTTTGGTGTAAAAGAGGTAAGAATTTGTTTTTGTATTAAAATCGTTATTTTTTGCAAAAAAAATACAAAAACTAGGGATTTGGATGCTTTGGAAGTAACTGTTTTCGTAAAATGAGAAACTCAGGCTATTTTAATACAAAATATCTTGATTTTTAAAATTATTTGTATGGAATACGTCATTATTGCGTCATTTACACCAAAGTAATCAAAAAACTATTTTTGGATATTGAAAGTTAAGTAATGAATCTGTTCTAATATCCCCGTAGCCCGCATTGGAGCAAGGGACGCAGACCCGCTTCCGCTTCGGACGCTTAACCGTAACGGTACATAAGCGGCCAAAGTACTCTTGCTAAGTACCGACGTCTGCTTACGGTCTGCTTATTCTTATA
>ULUA01003739.1_pt1 | contig 91691 bp, 80 predicted proteins | sample 1958081 | NCBI WGS metagenome assembly ULUA01 (sample SAMEA4835748, study PRJEB28245) | human gut metagenome | biome: gut microbiome; material: fecal sample | place: Denmark | collected 2008
TCATAGCTGTCTGCTACGACTTATGCACAACGTTTCGCACGGTTCTTGTAGTTGTGGCTCTCGTCCACAAACATTCTGTCAATGCCCAACTGCTCGAACGTTACAACGTCGTCCTTCCTGTGGTCTGCCTGAAGCTTTTCAAGCCTTGCTTCCAAGCTCTTTTTGGTCTTTTCAAGCTGTTTTATGGTGAACTGCTCGCCCCGACTGCTTTTCACTTCTGCGATTCCTGCGGCGACATCCGCAATCTCGGATTCAAGCAGTCTTTGCTGTCTTTCTTTGCTTATGGGTATCTTCTCAAACTGTGAGTGACCTATGATGACTGCATCATAGTCGCCTGTAGCAATACGAGCGCAAAACTTCTTTCTGTTTGCAGTTTCAAAGTCCTTTTTGGCGGCAACAAGGATATTTGCTGAGGGATAGAGCCGCAAAAACTCAGAAGCCCACTGTCCCGTCAGGTGATTCGGAACAACAAATAGCGACTTGTTGGATAGCCCAAGCCTTTTGGATTCCATGCAGGCGGCAACCATTTCAAAGGTCTTGCCCGCACCGACTTCATGAGCTAAAAGAGTATTGCCGCCATAAAGAATATGTGCAACAGCGTTTTTCTGATGTTCCCTCAAGCTTATTTCGGGATTCATTCCCGCAAAAGTAATATGCTTGCCGTCGTATTCACGGGGACGGGTTGAGTTCATCTCCTCGTTATACTGCCTGACAAGCGTCTGCCTGCGCTCCGGGTCTTTCCATAGCCAATCCCTAAAAGCGTCCTTAATAGCCTGCTGCTTTTGGGCGGCAAGGGTGGTTTCTTTCTGGTTAAGCACCCTGCGTTCCTTGCCGTCTGCGTCCTCTATGGTGTCATAGATTCTCATGTCACGAAGATTGAGGGTTTCCTCCAAAATCTTGTATGCGTTGGCTCTGTCGGTTCCGAAGGTTTTCCTTGCGGAAACATCTCCGTAGGAAACAAGATTCTTGCCCTCCACCTGCCATTCTGCCGTCGCCCTGCTGTAGTGAACCTGCATACTGCTTTGCAAATAGAAGGGCGGCTTAAAGGTTTCGAGCATAAACTGACGGATATATTCCTTGTCTATCCATGTTGCACCCAAGCGCACCTCTATATCCGAAGCTTCAAGGTCTTTCGGCTGTGCCTGAGTTAAAGCGGATACATTTACTTCAAATGCAGGGTCATCAGCTGCCGCTGTCTTAGCTTCACGGAGCTTTTGCCTGACGTTTCCCGAAAGGTATTCATCAGCAGTCTGCCATTCGTTTTTAACAGGGTCGGCAAAGATAACTCCATGCAAGTCCCTGACTATTTCATCTTCCGAAAGCCCGGAAAGCCCGGACATAAACTCCAAATCCACCTTTGCACGTTCTCCTATAGATACAGCCAAAGCCTCTGCCGCTGTTTCAACGTGCTCTACGCTCCTTTGCTGACGTATGGTGCGCTTGGTGAACATATCTGCTTTGCGGTCTGACTTTCCCTCATCGTTCAGAACTTCAAGAGAGCAGAGAAGATAATATGAGGAATCGTCTGAGAAAGCAAGGCGGTTTCCACGGTCGTTTATTAGTCCGTACTTACCCGAAAACTCATCATAGAGAGTATTCAGCTCGTCCTGCTTTACCCGTATATCTTCATCATTTGCGTATTCATCAAGCTGTAGGTCAATAAGCTCATGTACGCAGTTTCTAAGCTCAACCAAGCCTTTTACACGCTCTAAAGCCGTAGCATTAAGCTCGGGCTTCACCATGATGCTGTTTTCACGGAAGTACACTTCACCGTCTACAACGGTGTATGAGTAGTTCTTGACATTCGGGTCGGCGGGAATGGTTTTGCTTACGGCTTCATCTTCTCCAAGCTCGTAAAGTTCGGTTTCTTTGTATTCTCCGCTTATCTTCTGAACAGCTTCGTGCAAAAGCTCGGATAAATCCTTGTCGGGAATAGGGTTGAGAGTGAAGTCCTCCTTGCCATACTGCGTGCTTTCCGATGACGGAATGCCCAACATCATGTCGGGATTATCTGCAAAGTAGCTGTTTATTGCCTTTCCGTTCTCAGTCTGACCGAGATGCACCCAATCCGGCTCTATCTCAATAGGTCGGTCACGCTTTTGGAGAAAGATAATATCCGAAACGACTTCCGTTCCTGCATTCGCCTTAAATGCATTGTTTGGGAGACGTATTGCGCCCAAAAGTTCGGCTCTTTGCGCTATGTACTTTCTCACTTCGGGAGATTGCTTATCCATAGTGTAGCGTGATGTTACAAACGCTATTACTCCGCCTGCCCTTACTTGGTCTAATGTCTTGGCAAAGAAATAGTCATGAATAGAAAAGCCGAGCTTGTTGTACTGCCTATCGTTTACCTTGTAGTTGCCAAAAGGCACATTGCCGACTGCAAGGTCGAAGAAGTCCCGCCGGTCGGTAGTCTCAAATCCCGCAACCGTTATATCTGCTTTAGGATAAAGCTGTTTTGCGATTCGCCCGGTGATGCTGTCCAGTTCCACTCCGTAGAGCTTACTGTCCCTCATACTTTCGGGAAGAAGTCCGAAGAAATTGCCCACACCCATCGCCGGCTCCAAGATATTGCCGGTCTTGAAGCCCATGTTCTCGACTGCTTCATAAATAGCTTTAATTACCGTTGGACTTGTATAGTGTGCATTGAGGGTAGAAGCTCTTGCGGCTGAGTATTCTTCGGGAGAAAGTGCGGTGTAAAGCTCCTGAAATTCACTTGCCCAATTCTCTTTGGTTTCGTCAAAGGCGTCTGCAAGACCGCCCCAACCGACGTATTTGGAGAGAATCGCTTGTTCTTCGGGTGTTGCCTGTCTGCCGTCAAGCTCCAACTCTTTCAGAAGATTGATTGCGTCCATGTTCATGCGGAACTTGGATTTAGGAGAGAAGCCGGAGGGGACATTTACTTCTTCTGCTATACGGAAATTATCTGTGTAAGTTGTAATTTCGGGCGGCTTTTCTTCATTTTGAACCAATTGTGCAGAAGATACTGCCGCAAGTGAATAAACCCTGCGTTCTCCGCTTGCCTTGTCTATTGCCGAGATAGAAACCGAATATTCCTCTCTCAGCTTTTCGACATTTTCTTCAAGCGCATATCCGGGAATCCCGCACATTTCCGTCTTAGTGCCGTCGCTCAAAGTGCGATTCGTAAGATGAATACCAAGCTTGTCTGCAACAAGCCTTGCGTCCTCACCGAAAATCTCAAAGAAGTCCCCAACCTGATAAAGAACAACATCATCAGGGTGATTCTCCTTTACCGAGAGATAGTCCTCATAATGTGAGAATGTTTTTACTTCAGCTTCATCATGCCGCTGTGTTTCCTCCGCTGTTGTTTCCGATTTTTGAGCTTCAGACACCGGATTTTCCATGCGTTCGGTATCTGCTTCCTTAATGGGCTGTTCTCTATCCACAACGGCGAAATATCCGACATCAAGGTAGCGTTCAAATACATCACGGTCAATGCTCACGGCTCCCTGTTCGGGTACGTCGGGCAAGGTGTACCAAACATCTTCCTCATCAACCCGTTCAATGAACATAACGGCACTGTCGTCATTAGTTACCGCAGAAGAAATGCCGTCGCCTACACGGTATTCACGGCCCGAAGGAGTTGTGAACGTCGGCTCTGTCTGCTGTGCCGGTTCGTCAGGCTCCCGAATGGGTTCGGGCGAGGGAATGTCCTCAATCCCCGCATTCCTGCGCTGTTCTTCTTCAAATCTAATCTTTTCCTGCGAAGTAAGATATCTGTCTTTAGAGATAAGACCGGATATCCGCTCTGCAACCTTGCTCCAAGTGAGGTTGACATCGGCGCAATCTTCCTTTTTAAGCCGAATACCCTTGCCGTCATGAGATTCATTGCTTTTGGATAAGCCTGAAAGAGCGTGAGAACGTCCGCCTATGCCGTACTCGTTTTTGAGGAAATCTATTCGCTCCTTTGCAGAATGCTGCTGTGTGAAGAATTCGTAAATCCTGCCCTTACCGCCTTCCATTCCGCTGCCTCTTGAAAGGCAGTCGTCTATTTCATCCTGAGTAATAAAACTCTTGTTTTTGGGATACTCCTCAATGTGAGAGGTGAAGCTAACTTCGCTCGGACTGAGGTCTGAAAGCTCTGCAAGAATCCTGTCGGGGGAGTAAAGATTAAAGCGCATAATGCTTTTATCCCCGGCATACGCTTCTGCCAACCTTGAAACGCTGTCTATAACGGACTGTCTTGAAGCTTCATCGGAAAGAAGATTTGCAATTTTCTCAGTGCTGTCCGGGAATCCTCCGTGCCATATATCTTCCGGGAAACAGTCAAGGGTTATGCCGTCGCTGAAATCGTAGTGCATATGCCATATATGCGCAGCCATTTGACTTAGCTCATGGTTTTTCGCTCCGTTTACTTCCTCAACGGTGGCGAAACTGCCCTCGGAAAGAAGCTCTTTCACCCTTTCGGCGGCTCTATCCCACGGGATTATTTGTGCCGAATAAAGGTATCTTGCGGCTTCACCCTTGGCAATGTGTATTCCGTCCTCGGCGAACCAAGCGGAATATCTGCCGCTGTCGGTTACAAGCCCATAGCCGCCTTTGAAGGTTGACTTCAAGTATTCTGCAAGTTCACTCTCCGTTTTCGGTTTTGAAAACTCGGTTACAATACCCATTCTGCCGTTATCCGAATTGCCGGTGGTACGGAGTATATCGTCTATATACTCTTGAGGAATAGAAAAAGCGGACTGCGATTTAACGCTGTCCGCTGAATCAATCTGTGCTATTTGTTCTTCCTGCGAGGGGATAGAGATGTCGAACAGACTGAGCTGTTCGCCTGTTGGGTAATCCTCTAATTGTAGACCAGCTCGTTCAGGATCGTTTCTTCCGCTGTCTGATGAATCGAGTTTATCAGTCCCACCCATTTCATCGGGTCGGAGGCTTTCAGAGCTTCTGTCACTTGGTACTGTTGTTTCATGGAGTTCTCTATCTGCTCCAATCTCATCTGCGCTGACTGCTCTGTCTCCCGAAGATGTTCCCAAAGCTGTTCCGATAGAATCAGGCGATTGTACAGCCCCGGTCTGTGTTCCTGCAAGTACTTCTTCCTCATTCTGCCATACTTCCCGAGGCTCTGATGAGATTGCTCGGTCAATCTGAGGTTCGGGAGAAGATAATCCCCCTTCTTCGTGTAGGATATTTCTGTCATGGTTATCTGTCCTTTCCGATACTTTTTCTCGCTCATACTGCTTGACCGTTCTTTCTATCTGCCGTAAAACCTCCTGATTTATTACACTGACCGCCGTTCCAAGCTCGGCGACAGCTTCGGGAGTGTTCCAGTCAAAGACGCTCATGAAATCCTCTTTGTCAAAGTAGCTGTCAGGGTCTAAGTCGCATCTTGACAAAAGCGAGTAGGTTATGCTGACAGTTGCGGCATTCCTGAAAGATACTCCGACATTGAAATCATCATAGCCGTACAAGAAAGAATCGTCAACAACGTCGAGTATATCCCTTTGATGGCTGTTCCAGTATTCGTCTGCGAGCTGTGCGGCAACACACTCAAGCTGATTTCTAATACCACTGTCTCCCGAAACGTCATAGCGTTCATGGAGCATATCTGAAACAGGTTTCTCATGCTCAGGCTTGTATTCCCACAGATTAACGCTTCTTGAACGTTCCCTGATTCCCGTGTCGGCTACGTCGAATACATATCTTAGCTTTGGCTGTTCTCCTGTCAGGTCAATTAAAGCTATTCCTTTTGAGCCTCTGCGAACGTATCTTCCCATGCGGTCATTCCAAAAGTCATACCCTGCGCAGGCGGTGGCTTCGGGGCGTTGGGCGTAAATCATGAGCTGTTCGTGATAGGGGTACTTATACAGCCTTGCGGCGGTTTTTAGAAATGCTGTCCAGTCGGTGTGGCTTGCCGTAATCTGCCTTGCGGTGGATTCTGAGAGCTGCGAAAAGGTCTGTAACTTAGTCGGCATCTTCACCCTCCACAAAATCCGGCACCAACTCCAACTTCGCAAACTCATCATCAGAAATCTTTTCGAGCTTGCGTATAGCCGAATCGGTCAGCTCCGATATCCCGGCTTCATCAGGCTCAAGGTATTTCCTCATCTTAGTAAGCTCTGCAATCAGCTTTTTGCGGGAGCTTGTGTCGTAAATGCACATCAGGTTAATCTCTTCATAAGTAAACATCATAATACCTCCTCCTTGGATTTTTTGGGCTTTGGCTCAGTTTTGGGCTTGTTTACGGTCTGCTTGCAGTCTTTGAGCTGCTTCAGAACAGAAGGCTTCTTTTCTTTCACAGTCTTGTCCTTAAAGAAATCCGGGATCTCCTTGAAGCCGAAGCAGTCAATAAAGTATGCCGTATCCTTTCCGTTTTCACAGATAGATACAACATCCGAAACGCTAAGCGAGTGTCCCTTGAAGTCTGCCGGGCGGTCAACATTAAACCGTGCGAATACATCTTCAAGACTTTCGCCGTCCTTCATGGGGCAGGTATATATCTCGTTGTACTTGCCTACATCTATTGAAAGATTGCTGTTTTTGATATAGTCAAGCCGCATAAACCTCATCTCGGATGCTTCCTTGGTGTCGTTCAGCTGATAGACCGTAACCGTCCGTTCCGGCTCTGCGGCTTTCGCTTGACTATCCGTAAGATTTTCAAGCAGGTCAAGGGAAACAATGTCTATAGAGCTTGCTTTGATGTCATGCAGCTTGCAAACCTCCTGCCTTGCATACGAGAAAGGTATTTGCGGTGAATCCAACTGTCCGCCGTCGATTTCTTTCATGGTTTCCTTGTCGTAAAGGGTGTAGTCATATCCGCTGTCGGTGGTTTGAAGATGAAGATAAATCGAGTTATCTATGAGATAGAGCCGCTCGGTTTCAGAATCGGAAGGTATTTCGGGAATATCTTCGGTTTTAGCTTCACCGCTCAAATCTATCCCTCTTTCCTTGCAGACTTCCTGAAAATTATCTTCCACGCCGTTAATTATTTCCGAAGCCGCCTGACGAATGGTGTCAAGACTGGATTTCAGCTCGGTAAGTTCTTTGCTTTGGCTCCAAGTCGCTATGTACCCAAAGCTGTTTTCGCCTGTTTCAATTCCGAAGTATGCGCATACCGCAAAGGCAACGCTTTCGGCTTCAACTTCCTCGGTGCGCCTGTCTTTGGGCTTTGGAGGTTCTGCGTTTTCGTCTCTTTGGGCGGTTTCTTCTTTTTGCTTTTCGTAGTTGTGCAGCTTTGCGTGTCCTATTTCATGAATTGCAGCACACACTGTCTGTATCTCGCTCATGCCTTCACGCAGGGTGATGCTCTGATCGCTTGCATCAAAGAAGCCGTCTAACCCTGTCCGCAGCGGCTTAAAGTCAATGGGAACGGGAGATGTTCGCTTAACAGCCTCCATAAATGCGTCATAGTGTTCAACCGTACCGTCAAGAGACGAAACGATTGTAGGCAAAGGCTTGCCGTAGGTCTGAGATACATCAAATACCGACACAGGTCTGTATGCAGGTATCCTTATTACAGTTTCCTCGTAGATGATGTTACCGTCCTTGTCTTTTAGCGGCAAGTCGGTGTCAGGGTCTAACTTGGGCTCGGATATTTTCTTCTTGTAAGGGGAAGGAGCAATAATCCGTATGCCCTTTTCGCCCTTTTTGACCTGTCTTTCAAACTGCTCCTGCCACGCCTTAAAGCCTGCCACAGTGGTGGCGTTTGGCTTCTGCAGATAGATGAGCATGGTATTGTTGAAGCTGTAGTTATGGAAACGGGACATCGTTTTAAGATACTGCGCATACTTGTCCGACTGAAACAAATCCTTTATGCCGTCCTCTATGCAGGCGGTTATTTCGGCGAGCTGTTCCTTGATGTTGGGCTTTTCGGGTTCTGCCATGCTCTGCTTTTCTGATTCTGCCATTATATCTGCCTCCTAACAAAACGCTCCCGCACAGGCAAAACCCATGCAGGAGCATATTTCTTAATTCATCTTATACGTTATTATTCTTCTGTCCTTCTTCCTCAAATCTCGACTGCCGGCCGCTCACCGTGAAGATACACATAGCGACCACGCCAATAAATCCTCCGACCATACAACCCAAAACAAACATAAGCATTTTTCTTTCCTCCTTAAGCTTTATTATCTGTAAATTCGAGCTTGAAGCGCACAGCTTCGCCGGTATCCACCAAAACTATATCTGCCGCATACTCTTTCCCGGTCTTTTCGGAATAGAGCTTGTCCATATGCACCTTGCCGTCGGCAAGCAAAGCGGCGGCAACCTTCTTGTTCAGTGCCACACGCTTGGAGCTAAAGAACCTGTTGTCCTTCCAAAGCCCGAAACGGCAGTCCGAATGTTCGCAGAAGAAACCGAGCTTGCTTTCGGAAACATTGCCGCCGCACCGAGGGCATTTGCCTATAACATACCTGTCCGAGGGAAACAGCACTTCACTTCCTTTTACCGGCTCATACGTCTTTACTATTTCCGCAATCATTTCGGATATACCGGACATAAACTGCTCTGGGGACATATCTCCCTTTTCAACCGCCTTTAATTCAAGCTCCCATTCGGCAGTGAGCAGGGGAGACTGCAATTCCTCGGGAAGAACAGCCACAAGCGAGTTCCCACAGCCTACGGGGATAAGCGAAGTCTTTTCACGCTTGGCAAAGCCTGTACTTACGAGCTTTTCAAGGATTCCGGCTCTTGTAGCAGGCGTTCCTATGCCTTTTCGCTCTGCATCTTCCGGCATATCTTTTCCGCCTGCGGATTCCATTGCCGCTAAAAGAGTGTCCTCGGTAAAGCGCTTGGGCGGAGTTGTCTTGCCCTCTTTGACTGTAGCTTCTGAAACGTCTATTACCTCGCCCTCAACTAATTCCGGCAGAATCCTGTCCTCTGTATTGTCACGCTTCCAACCTCTTTCAAGGACAGTTCTGCCCTTGGCGGTTAAAGTCTTTCCGCAGCAGTCGAGAGTTACAACGGTTTCGGCATACCTGAAGCTCTCGCTTACTGCCTCAATAAGTCTTTTTGCTACAAGCATAAGTATCTCATGTTCGCCTTTTGGGAGAACAGAAACATCAGCCGAAGCGACGGCTATAGTCGGGATAATAGCGTGATGGTCGGAAACCTTGGAGCTGTTGCAAATTTGCACCGAATTAACAGTTTTCGCCGTAATGTTGCAAATCTGCAACGCAGCCTTGACGATTCCGGGGACGCATTTGTGCATATCCTCAGTAAGATAGCGGCTGTCCGTGCGGGGATAGGTGCAGAGCTTCTTTTCATAGAGCGACTGCAAGTAGTCGAGGGTCTGCTGTGCGGTGTAACCCAAGAGCCTGTTTGCTTCTCTTTGAAGGGTAGTAAGGTCGTAAAGCAAGGGCGCTTTTTCACTCTTTTCCTTGCGCTCAATAGTCTTTACAATAAGGGGACTAATCTTGCAGCTCTCTGAAAGATTCTGAGCTTCTTCCGCACTTTCAAATCTATCCGAAACCGCTGTCATGCCGTTTGAGGTTACATTTACCGTGTAGAAGCTCTTGGGCTTGAAAGCAGATATTTCACTTTCACGCTCAACAAGCATTGCAAGCGTAGGAGATAAAACCCTGCCGACGTTCAACGTTCGGTGATATGCCGTAGAAAACAGCCTTGTAGCGTTTATTCCGACAATCCAATCCGCCTTGGCTCTGCAAAGAGCGGCATTGTAAAGACCGTCGTAATCGCTGCCGGGACGAAGATTTTCAAAGCCTTTTCGGATAGCTTCATCTTCCATTGAGGAAATCCAGAGCCTTTTCATGGGTTTTGTACATCCCGCCATGTAGTAGACTGTGCGGAAGATTAATTCTCCCTCACGCCCTGCGTCACAGGCGCATATTACTTCTGTAACGTCATTTCTTAACATAAGCTCACGCAAGATTAAGAAACGTTCTTCTTTTCCTTTTGAAAGGACAAACTCCCACTTGGCAGGAATGATAGGCAAATCCTCACGCTTCCATTTGGCATACTTTTCGTCATAGCTTTCGGCTCTTGCGAGCTCAAAAAGGTGTCCCAAGCACCAACTTACGACATATCCACCGCCTTCTATATATCCGTCTTTTCTCGTCTTTGCCCCCAAAACAAGAGCTATTGACTGCGCTACCGAGGGCTTCTCGGTTATGATTAGCTTCATGTATCTTCCTCCATATCCGTGTCGTTATCTTCGGTATTCTCGCTTTCGTCTATATCTTCCGTCTCGCCATAGTCCGCTGAATCCTCAAACTCATAGTCATCGGGATTATGTACTTTTTTCGGCTTGGGCTTTCTGATCTTAAAGAACCAATACGCCCCGCCGCCCGCCAATGCAATCACCGGCAGAAGCAACAGCGCAGGATTGACCGACTTCTTTTCTTTCTTGGAAGATTCCTTTTCAGTTCCGCACGGCTTTACTTCCTCCTTGGGCTTTTCCTTGCCCGTACACTTAGTTAAATCCATTTTGCATACCTCACATTCTGCATTTACTGCACCTAATTCGCACTTATCCTTGTCCTTACAGATACACTCCGCAGGCTTTTCAGGCTCGGCGGGAGCTTCTGTTGCGGGTTCGCCCTCCATAAGAGCAAGCAAATCCGATTCATCAACAAGATTCAGGAAATAGACGTTTTCGCCGTCCTTGGAGCGGTCGATTATTATGTAGAAGCTGTTGCCGGATTTGGTCTGTACGGTGATAAACTGCTTCGACTGTATAACCCTTTTCTCGCCTTCATCATAGCTTTCATCCTGAAATATATCGTCAACCAAGGACATATTGCCGTCGGGAGTGAGGGGTGTATCTGTGCCAAAACCGCCCATACCGCCTAAATCTCCCAATTCAAAATCCATATCCCCGAACATTTCTAAGAGGTCGGAGAACATACCGCCCAAATCCAAAGAGCCACCCTCGGTTGAGGACGGCTCTTTTTCGGGGTCTGATGTGCTTGCAGGGGTTGAAATTTCGGGAGCTGTAGTAACAATCGGCTTAGGCTCTGTTGTGCTGACAGTAGTGACCGCCAGCTTTTTCTCGGTTACTTTGGGCTTGGTTTCGGACGGCTTTTTGGTGACGGGTTTGCTCTCCGATTTAACCGTAGTAACCGGCTTAGTCTCCGGCTCGGGAGATGTAGTCACGCAGGGCTGTCGGCAGTCCCCGATACCGCACAGGCACTCATCTTCGAGGATTATTTCGTAGTCATCTTCGTCAACCGAACCGTCAGCGGCACAAACAACCGCTGTTGCAGAGGGCAATACCATCAGCACAGCCATTAAAAAAGCCAAAATTCTACTCATTTTCATCATCCTTTGTCCTTTCGTTCACAGCCTTTGCGGGATTATTCTTAAGAAGCGAGATAAGCTCCGCAAGCTCGGCAGGTGTAAGACCGCTTTCACGAACCATGCCTATAATGCTCGTGTTTTCAAGGTCAATGAGCTTTTCGTCAAGCTCCTTGGCACGGTCGGCGTACTTCTTGGATTTCGCACGGCACTCGTCACGCTCTGCTGTTATTTTTGCAATTTTGTTTTCAATGTTCATTTCAAATATCCTTTCTTTATTTGTCAAATAGGTCTGGGCGGTTGCCTTTCATTTCAGTGTATATTAGATATACTGCCTTCTGGTCGTCCGTCATCATTCCGGTGATAACTTCCTCTAAATCCTTGCTTTCAAGCGTAACCGTACAGATGTAGTAGTCATACGGCACCTGCACCTCAACTGTCACAGGAACCTGCACCCATTGCTGATAGTAGTTATCCCACGCCCATTGCCATTCTGTGGTGTAGTCGGTGTAATAGCGTGTTTCTGTGACTACATTTTCGGTGAGGACATATTGAGCCTCAAAGATAGTCTGAATAAGCTCGGACACGTCCGCAGCAGTCCATTCCCCGCCATAGATAGCGGTAAGCGCAGAGATAAGGACATGAGGATCGTGACCGATTTCACCGAGATTGTAGATATATTCGTCATATGCGTGAGTAAGCTCGTAATCCCTAATCTCCTGATTCAAAGCATCTTCAAGCGACTTGTAGCTTTCCTCAGCCGAGAGCATATCCGCGTCTTTTGATGGGTAAGTTGACATACCCAAGCCGGAGGTTCCCGACTGAAAAAGTATGGAGCAAGAGGACATCAGACCCAGCATCAGGACAGCAAGCAGGGCAGCAACCGCAATTATCCCCAAAACCTCCTTATGCGACTTTAAGTATTCGGCTATCCTCCTTACTCCGTTTCTTACCCTTGAAGCAGTCTTGGAAGCCGTTTCGGAAGCGGATTTTGCATTATCTGCATTGTCCTTAGCTTTCTTGGCGTAGTCTTTCTTGATAGAGGATTTTTGTCTTGATTTGGGATTTGATTCTGTACTTCCACTTGGAGTAGAGCTTGACCTGTTCCCATTCTGCACAGTGTTGCCGGAACGGTTACTTGAATATTCCGTACTCCTGTTATCCTTAAACTCCTTAGACCGCTTGGAATCTTGGGATAATCGGCTGACAGCCTGTGCTGCTCCAATTGCAGTGTCAAAACTTTCAATTCCGACATTATCCTCGCTGTCCTCACGAAGATTGCTTCTTACTGTGGATACTGCTATATCTGTAGGCAGTCTTTTAACAGTATGATTGAGCTTAGAAGGCTTCTTAGCCCGTTCTTCCTCAAAGCGAAGATATGCACGCCGGGCTTTGTCCGCAGAACAACCGAGGCTATCCTCCTTGCCGAGGGCAGGGCTGCGGCTACAAAACCGGCTTGCATTGCGGCCCTTAGCCTGCTTGGAGTGGTTTACGGCAGCTCGTTTCTTTCTCCTGTGAGCTTTCTTTGAAGGGTCGGGAGCTTGCGGCTCTTTTGGCTTTTCGCCCTTGGTATGCTCTTTAAGAGAAGTACCGTCTATCTCGGTGTCGGTGAATTTCAAGGCGGTAGGTTTTCTTTTCATGGTCGTTTCCTTTCAATAAAAAACCGAATGATTCCTTTTGAAACCATTCGGCATTTGTAATGATATTTTATTGTATCAGCGTTTGATATACCGAGCAGATTGTAAGCTGCCGATTCTTTTTATCGTTCCGCTTTTAACCATTGCCCCAAGAACGGCTTCTACAGTGGTCGGGCTGACATCAGGCAGTATCTTGCATATATCCTTCTTGGATATTGGAGTAAGGCTGTTGAGAACGGTCGCTTCAACCCTTGCTTTCTTGGTAATCCTTCTGCCGTTGACAACCGCAAACCGCTTGTCAAGCTCTTTGTAGCAAAGATACAGCATAGACAGGAAATTCTCGATAAACGGGAAATAGCTGTTTTCACCCTTTTCCCAATCCTGCGAGGACTGCTTCAGAGCTTCGTAATACATTCCCTTGTAGCTGTTTATCTGCTCCTCAAAGGATACATACTTTCCTGCGTCATAACCGTTTTTGTAAAGCAAAAGCAGTGACAGCAAGCGTGACATCCTGCCGTTGCCGTCTCTGAACGGATGTATACAGAGAAAGTCCAGAATTACACAGGGGATTAAAAGTAGCTGATTTATGTTTGAATCGTTCCTTGCTTCCATATATGCAAGCTCAAGCTGTTCCATAGCCTGCGGAGTTTCGCTGGCAGGAGTGGGACGAAAGCGCACCCTGCGGCCGCCTTTTGAATCCTCTTCAAGAATAACGTTGTCGTCTGTTTTGTACTGCCCGCCGTACTCATATCCTGTGAAGGACATCATGATTTCATGCAGCCTGAGTATGTCTCTTTCCCGGAAGTCTATATGCTCATAGCCCAGATGGATTTCATTGAGAGCGTCCCTATAGCCTGCAATTTCAGCCTCGTTGTGGTTTAAGGGAGCGCTGCTGCCGCTGGCAATAGCCGCTATTCGGTCATCTGTGGTAACAATACCCTCGATAGCGTTTGAGCTTTTGATGGACTGGATTTTGGCTATAGCTTCAAGCTCGGTAAAAACGTTTGCGTAATCATCCTTTCTGACTCCTGCCATTGTCTTTAAGGACGCTATACTTGCTGTGAGGTTTACAAGACCTGCCGGAAGCAAACCGTTGTTCAAGAAAGAGTAATCGAATCTTCTCATAATATATATACACCTGCCTTCTGCATATTATTATACCCTAATATATGCAGTAAGTCAATAATTACTGCATATATTTTATGAGTTTATATGCAGAGAAAATCTTATGCCAACATCAGGTTTCAGATAAGCGAGTTGTCATTATCCTATACAGCTGCGTATCCTTCGGGAATCTGTCAATGAAAGGCAGAATAACGTCCCCATAGAACAGAAGTCCCTCGCCCTCGCCCGAATGGGTGACGTAGGATAGCTGATGCGGCGAGATGTTGAGCTGTTTGGCAAGAATCTGCCTGTCTCCCGAAGCCTGATTCAGCATATATATGTAGTCGGAATTCTCAAAGATGTTCTCGACCTCCCTTGAAGCAAGCAAGTCCTTGACATTTTGCGTGATGCCCGTCGGAACTCCGCCCCATTTTCTAAAACGCTTCCAGATTTCAACGGTGTATGCGGCAGTCTGTTCCTCTTTGAGAAGAAGGTGCATCTCGTCGATGTAATATCTCGTTGACTTCTTTGCTTCTCGGTTTATTGTCACCCTGTTCCAGACTGCGTCCTGAACGATGAGCATACCAATCTTTTTAAGCTGCTTGCCTAACTCCTTGATGTCGAAGGAGACAACTCTGCTGTCAATGTTGATGTTGGTGCGGTGGTTGAAAACGTTTAATGAACCGTGGACATAGATTTCGAGGGCGGTTGCGATGTACTGCGCTTCTTTTTCTTCCTGTCGCCTTAACTCGTCGTACAAATCCTCCAAGATGGGCATATTCTCAGGCTTGGGGTCGTTTATGTAGCTTCTGTAGATTGTACGCACACAGCGGTCAATAATAGTTTTCTCAACAGGCTGTAAACCGTCTTTGCCGTCTACAATAAGCTCGCATAGTGACAATATGAAGTCGGATTTTAAGCTCAGGGGGCTTTCATCCTCCGAGTAATTCATGTTAATATCCAAAGGATTCAGATAGTCGGTTGAGTTGGGCGAAAGATGTATTACCTGACCTTCATGCCCTAAACGCTCAACCAAAGCCCCATACTCTGATTCCGGGTCGCATATGATTATATCGTCATTAGTCACCAAGAAAACATTGAATATCTCACGCTTGGCAGAGAACGACTTGCCGGAACCGGGAGTGCCGAGGATAAGCCCGTTAGGATTTTTAAGCCTCTTTCTGTCAACCAAGATAAGGTTGTTTGAAAGTGCGTTAAGCCCGCAGTAAAGAGCTTCCTTGCCTGTCTGGAAAAGCTCCTGAGTGGTAAAGGGGATAAATATTGCCGTTCCCGAAGTTGTAAGCCCTCGCTTTATCTCCACCTGATTAAGACCCAACGGCAGACTGCTCATAAGCCCTTCTTCCTGTCTGAAATCCAAGCGTGTAAGAGCGCAATTGTATTTCTGAGCAATAGAGCTTGCCTGAAATACATTGTTGTCTAACTGCTGCTTTGATTCGGCAGTGTTGAGGATTAGGAACGTCACCATAAACATTCTCTCATTACGGCTCTGTAAATCCTGCAAAATCTTTTTAGCTTCGTTTCCGTAGGTGGCGAGGTCAGAAGGGATTATATCCATGTCATATCCGGCTCTGACAGCTTTCTTCTGCTCCTGAATCCTCATGCCGTCAAGGTCTGTTATCTTTCGCTTGATGGTCTTGATGGCGTTCACTTGGTCAAGGGATTGAATATGCATAGTTACGATAAGAGAGCTTTCCATATCTAAAAACTCCGCAAGCATACGGTCGTTAAGCTCCGGTGCAAGTATCTGCAAAAAGGATACAGCACCCAACGTATTGCCGACTGCAAATGAATTTCCTTTCGCAAACTCAAATGATGACGGAGCTATATAGTCCTTGACCGAAAGCCCCGACTGCGGCAGCCAATCCCATGAAAAAGAGAACTTCTCGTGACTGTCCATGTGAAAGATACTGTGCAGAACTCCGAGCCTTTCAGCTCCGTCAAGCGGCTGAGCATGAACTCCCAGACGCTTGAAGTTGTTAAGGATATCTGTTTCGATTCTTTCAAGCCTTGGTTTAGCCGACTTTGCGCTGTCTGCTTCTATTCCAAAGGTGAGATACTTTGTCTTGATAAGACCGTTGTTGCCCTTTGCAAGCTGATTTTCAAGCATTTCGGTGTATTCCTGTCTGAGATCGTCGAAGCCGTCGCCCTGCGGAGGTATTACTACGCTTTTGGCAAAGCTCTCCTGATTTGCGCAGAGGTTCAAAAAAGACAGCTCGAATTTAATTGAGCTGTCGAAGTAGTTGAGAAAGTCGCACCAACCGCCAAAAATTGCGGTCTTATCTTCATTCTGATTGAGCTGATAGTTTATGTCCTGAAACTGAACTGTTTTGGTGTAGAACTTATCTGTCACCCTGCATATGCCGTCAGGGAACATTCTCTGAAACGGTATGCTGTCCTGAGCGGAAAGACGCTTATTGTTACCGCCCGTTGCCCTTGATACCGCTTCGCTTATCTGTCTGCGCTGTGTGCGTGTTAGTTTCTTTTTCAATAGCCATCACTTCCTTATCTAATTTGTATTGCCGTTCTACGGCTGCGTAAAAGTTGTTTGTTTCGTACATTCTCCGCTTAGGGCGGATAAAGTACGCTCTTATGATATTTGCCACAAGCTTCTCCATAGGAACTCCGTTTCGCTGATACATTGCCATCATGAAAAACGGCAGCATAACAATAATCATGCAGATTGAAGCTATGCTGACCGATGTGAAGCTTTTGAGCAAAAAGAAAAGCGGCAGACCTACAAGGGCACCGCTTGAAAAGCATATTAGCTGTCGCTTGGTTAAGCCGAAAAGAACCTTGGTTTTTACTACTGTCAGGTCTTTTGGGATAGTGACATATGCCATGTGTTATATACCTCCTAAATTTTATATTTTCCTATTGACACCATATATGACACCATGGTATGCTATACATGAAGTATGGAACAAGGAAGGTCGGATAGATACGTATGAAAACGATTGAAGAATATATGCGTCTGCCATACCGCATGGAGCTTATACCGGATACCGCAGAGGGCGGCTATGCCGTAAGATTTCCGGAGCTTCCCGGCTGTATAACCTGCGGAGATACAATGGAATCGGCGATTAAAAACGCCGAGGACTGCAAGCGTGAGTGGATTTCAGCGGCAATTGAAGAAGGCATTGCTATTCCCGAACCTATTCCCGAAGATGACTACTCAGGTCAATTCAAGCTCAGAATACCTAAATCTCTGCACAGGTCTTTGGCGGAACATTCAAAAGCCGAGGGCATAGTACTAATTTCTCGTAAAAGTGAACTGTAAAATCGCCACAAAATCGCTGTACGATGGATTTCGCAGCAATTTTACAGACACTTTTTGACGAGAAATAAGTATTGCATGAATCAGTATTGCCTGTATCTTCTTGCGAAGAACGACGCAGGATACAAGCATACGGGGGCATGACTTCCTATTAAAGCAAAAGAGAACGGCTTGGTGTCGTTCTCTTTTTTAATACACTATTATATTAATAATCCTTGCGGGTCTGTCAATCCTTGATATACCTTGTCGCAATCTTAATCTTCGATTGATGATTTTAATTCGTACTTTCAAGCTTAGAAACATTTCAGCGAATACCAATTGTAACTATAATAGAAGCTTGATAAAATGCTTATTATGCGGCAAAATATCCGAAATGCTCCAGTTTATTAATAGCGTCGATTATTCTTTCATCTGAATACTTTGAACCTTTAATCTTTTTAACGTCATCCAATATGCTGGAAGTATCGTGAGAACCTAAGTAAACATACAGTGCTGTTGCAATCAATTCAAGTTCGCTTGCAGTCTCTGTCGCAAATTCATCTATTACGCTGTTTACTATCTCGTTATTATACGAAGAAACCGTTCCATCAGTTACACTTATCTTATGCTCCATGCGGGTATACTCAACATTTAGCTTTCCTTCGTCGCTAAGTTCATAAACAGTAAAGTCTAAATCTGCGCTGTACGGACCGTAAAAATGTATTCCGTAATCACAGCCTAAATCCACACCTTTCTTTTCAATCAGAAATACAATTTTTTGCAAAGTCTTTTTGCATGGTGAGCCGATTTTGGAAACTATGCTTATAATAGCTTCTTTATTAACCATTTTTTATCCTCCTACTTAATATCACTAAATAATTCTTTAATCTCATTTAAAACTTCATCATGTACACTTTTATCGGCATAGATACGTTTTATACTAATTGGCTTAAAAATGGATTCAAGTATAATTGACTCGTCCATAATATTTGTTACCTCGCCCGTTTTCTCATTATAAATCATAAGACCTTTACCACTATCATCCTCATGTGAAAACAACTTGGGGGTAAACTTATGTGCAGCCTTATCTACACTGTCATATAAAATGTGCCCTTTATATTTGGTCTCTATTGATTTAAGAATCAACTTGTATACAGTATCATCGGCATGTTCGGCATGAGGTTTTGATTCGTATACGCATGACATTATTGTTCTGTTTTTAAAAGAAAGAACATCTTTATTATCAGAACCGGAAATACAGTTGAGCACACGATTATCATCCCAGAGCAAATATTCATTAACATATTCGGGATATTTGCCATCGGGCAGAATGTGTTTTAACGCTTTCACCAATGCTTTATCAAGATATCTTCGTGTTTTATGGAAATAGACTTGAATAAACATGAAATATCTTGCGAGGATAAATTCTTCCAATGCTTGAACGCCGCCTCGCTCAATTGCTAATTGCATACGTTCGTCTTTCTTGTAAACTGTAAGGGTGGAAACAAATCTGTTTAGGTCGTATTGGCCATACGTTACACCGCAATAATATGAATCCCGCAATAGATAATCCATTTTATCACAGTCAAGTTCACCGTCCATGAAGCTTTGCAAGAATAGAAAATCCGGCATTTTGAACTTTGGATTAGTAACGTCTTTACCTTCGTAAATCATCCAAATAAGTTCGGGCGTAATTTCATACTCGTCACCGTACTTCTCTTGGAATTTATACCCAATATCGTTGATATAATCAGCAATTTCAGTCTTTTCTATTATATCCTTGGTGTAATCTTCATGCTGTCTATTGTCTACAAACAGTTCTTCACTTGCATGAGAAAAAGGTGCGTGTCCAAGATCGTGTGTTAATCCAATTAATCTTAGTATTTGGCGATACCATAGAATAATAACACTATTTTTGTCATTATCATCAGAAAAAAGATTATTCACTTTTTTAGTAACTGAATCAAATACTTTAGAAGTTAAATGCATAACTCCTAATGAATGACCAAATCTGGTATGTTCAGCACCATGATAAACTAAGTATGTAGTGGCAAGCTGTCGAATATTTCTCAGTCGCTGAAACGGAGCAGAATTAATGATTTTCAATTCATCCTCCGATACATCAATAAATCCATGTATAGGGTCTCTAAATTGATACACAATCAAACTCCTTTCTCATCTGAATTTATATGGTTTTATTATACATTATCTTGTACAAAAAATCAACACCTTTTTACGCTCTGTAATATAAAATTTGTTTTTAAATAGTCTTAGTTATTGTAACTAATTCTAAATAAGTTAAGAACGGTTCAATGTCGTTCTCTTTTTAATGCGCATTAAAGATAGATTTACTCAGCGACCCCGTCTTAAACAAGCTGAAGCACAGCAACACCGTATACCCCATACAAGTCCAGATAGCGTAAGAAATATCCGCACTTGTCGAAATGTTTCTTACCAATGCCGCATAAATAGCTACACAGACGATAATGAGAAACGCCTGAAAGCCGAGAGCCAAAAGGCTTCTTAGGTAATTCTGTCCCATCTGTCCCCATTCTCTGTTGGTCATTGTAGCCATTGGAATAGGTGCTATTGAGGTCACAAGATATATTTCAATCATTCTTCCGAACACTATTATGAAGATACATATTGTAAGCGCCCACATGGTTATGCCGACAAACAGGCTCTGGAACCACAGTCCCAAAAGTGAGCCTACCTCCATCTCCATAAGCCTTGACTGCATATCCGGGATTACCGAATTGAGGTCAATGCTTGTGCTTGAGGATATTATTCCCGAAGCCCTTGAAACCACAGACTGAGCCGCATCGAATATGCCCATTACTATGTCCCATGTATTTGTAACAATGAGAACGGCGCAGGCGGTCTTAAAAACCCATTTGAAGAACATCCAAGTATCTACGTCGTGCATACTGTTCTTGTCCGAGATAAGCTGAATAAGCTCCAAGGTCATGACAAAGGCGAGGATAAGCCCTGCTATCGGCAATATTACGCTTTCGGAGAGGTTATGCACCATGCTGTAAATTGACGAGTTCCATCCGCTTGGCGTAGTGCCGACCTGCGTAGAGATTTCTCCCACCTTTTCGTTTACGCTGTCGAACATACCCGAAAGGTTTGAGATGATGCCGTCAACAAGTATCTCTTTAAGCCAGGATATTATTGCTTCTTTGATTGAGTTCATAGATTACCTCCAAAAGATGTGGCAGCGCCCCTCCGAAAAGAGAGGGACGCTGTTTTGAGGTATTTGTCAGGTTCCTGTGGAGAACAAGCCTTCGAGCAGGGGAACGAGAGTGATGCCTATAAGGGCAACACCGCCGCCCGCCATCAACTGCTTCATGCCCTGCGACTTTGCGCCGGGGTTGTCATTGCCGTAACCTTCCAAAAGGTTAATAACTCCCCAGATGCCAAGACCGGCTCCGAGGGCGATAACGAGGGTCTGAAGTACGTCTACTGCTGAATTGAAAAATGACATAGTGATTTTAATCGGAACTTTTTGGTGTTTACTTGTCTGTACAAAAGAAGATATGTAGCCGCCGTTTTTGGCTGTCGTTCCGATTATCTCCTTTCAACTTTAATATTTATTTTTTTGAGTTGCATTCCGCTTTTGCACAGCTTTGTATCTTTGTTGTCTCCCCATAGATTTATGGGCGGTGTTCTGAATAAATTTATGTTAAACCACCTGAGCGGTAGTTGACAGCTCACTCTCATCCACGCTGAAAACCTCATACGCCTCATCCGGCTTGGGCTTCAGCCTTGTGGACAAAAACTTCTCAATGTCAAAAGTGTTGCGCTTGTCGAAGTCTGCAAGATACTTGTAGTTGGGGTGCTTGGTTATGTCGTACTTGTCGCTCTTAAACGGTCTTACACCCCTTAATTGCAGAATACATTTGCCGCCGTCCAATACTGCAAGCTCATCAACGCTTGCAAGGTCTTTCCCGAGCTTCTGGTAGTTTAAGCTGTGAGTGGTTTCTTTTCCTCGGCTCTCACCTGTATTAAAGCTATCGATTGTCTCCTTGCCAAGCGACTGGTTAAGCTCTTTGAGTGTAGCCGGCTCTGAACCGCCGAGAAATATCTTTGAATCCATATTGCCGATAATAGTGTCTGCATTGTCCTTGTAAATCGCCTTGAGCTGAGACTGTGCCTGCAAAACAAGACAGCAGGATATTTCTCTTGAACGGATTGTTGCAACAAGCTTTTCAAGTCTCGGTATCTGACCGATATTAGCCGCCTCATCAATTAAGCATCTGACATGAACGGGCAACCGTCCGCCGTATACATCATCAGCCTTTTCACACAGGAGGTTAAAGAGCTGAGTATATGCCATTGAAATCAGGAAATTGAAGCTGTCGTCCGTATCCGACATAATAAAGAACATAGCCGTTTTCCTGTCTCCGAGGGTGTCAAGCTCCAATTCGTCGTAAGCGGTCATCTCTCTTAATTCCTGAATGTCGAACGGTGCTAATCTTGCGCCGCAGGAGATAAGAATACTCTTTGCTGTCTTTCCCGCCGCAAGCTTGTATTTCTTATACTGCCTTAATGCAAAGTGATTGGGCTTCTCCTTTTCAAGCTCCTTGAACATGAGGTCAACGGGATTTTCAAATTCCTCGTCGTCCTCTCTGACTTCCATTGCGTTGATAAACTCAATGAGGGTGGAGAAGTTTTGTTCCTCTTTGGGAGCTTCGTAGTGTATGTAACCGATAAGTGCGCAGTAGAGAAGTGTTTCGGCCTTTACCCAAAAATCGTCACTCGATTTGCCGTCTCCCTTTGTGTTGGATATTAGCGTTGTGACGAGCTTCAAGATGTCTTTCTCCGAGCGGATATATCCAAAAGGATTGTAGTGCATGGATTTGGCAAAATTAATTGTGTTCATGACTTTTATCTTGTAGCCATAGTGCTCAAGCATCTTTCCGCACTCGATTAAGACTGTTCCCTTTGGATCGGTGACAACGAATGAACAGGGGTATTTTTCAGACTGACACTGCATAAGATTTGGTTTAAGCCAAAACCTTGTTTTGCCCGAACCCGAGCCGCCGATTATTAAGACATTCTTATTCCTTGCCGTCTTTGGATTCTTGGGGCGGTTATTCATAGTGAGCAGCTCCGTTTGTGTGAGGATTATGTTATTCTCAAATGCCGGGTCTATGTACGGCTCAATATCCTCATGCCTGCCCCATCTTGCAGAGCCGTATTCTTCATTCTTTCGGAATTTCTTTGCGTTCTTGCCCTTGACATATACGATAAGCCTGATGATTGCCGCTATTGCAATGCCGATGAGCAAGTCAAAAGGGTGAAAGCTCGGCAAAGCCGACTGCGAAGCCATATCCAGTCCGTCTAAGATACCGCTAAGCTTTGAAGCGACATCATTTCCGGGTGACAGTCTTACCGCCTGTCCCAACTTAGTGAAAAGCAGGGCGATAAAGCCATAAGGCAGATTTGTTACAACAAGTTTCTTAACATTTATCTTTTTCATGTTCACAGCTCCAGTCCCTTATCCTTGTTCTTGACCGGATTCTTGATAGCGTTCCTGACCTGTTCCACAAGCTTGTGCAGATGAGCTACCACCGACGGCCGATTTGTTTCTTTGCGTATCTGATTGGCTGAATACTCTTTGAAAGCGGCTGAAACTGCGTCTGCGTCTCTGCCCTTGAAAAATATATAATACTTGTCTTTGTTCCCGAGAGTTTTTTCCTTGTATACGGCATAATCTACGCCGTACTTTCTTGCCACTCTGTCGAAAGAGCCTACCCGCAGATTGGTTGCTTCAATACTCGAAGCTCCTGCGTCTTTTGCCATAAGCTCCTTCAATGACTGCTTGCCATGCTTTACTGTTGGCGGCTTATCCTTTGGCTTGCTTGCTTCTTTCAAAACCTTAGCAATTGCCGCCTTGAGAAGTCTGCCTGACAGCTTTGATGTTGAGATTGCAAGGGTAACAGCTCGCATTTCTACTTCTTCCTGCATTATTCATCAGCTCCTTTGCTTTTTATTTTTCTTGACTAATCGTCTGTTCCGTAAAGGTCATGGTTCACAAGTGAAGTAAAGTGGCTGCCAATGGTGACAGGTGCGTTATACAGCGTAGTCAGGAGATACTGTTTGATATTTCTGATTTTTGTCGTATTCATTTTCAGGCAATCCAGAACAAACCCCACAATCTCGCTGTCCACCTGCATGAGCCGTTCTTTTACAACTTCTGCCGGAAGCTCGTCGCCCGCCACTCTGATATTCCGTTTTGCCGAGCAAAGGGTTTCGACCATTAGCTCAACTATTGCTTCGAGATAGTCATTACCGTGATACTGCTCGGCAAGTATTTCATACTCGATACGCTCCTTGACATCTTCTCGACAATGATTCATTTGTGCGAGCGTGATTTCGTTTCGCTTCGATTCATTCGGTTCATGAATTGCCGATGCTGAAAACTCGTCAGCTCCGCAGTCACTTTCGGCAGAAAGAATCGAATGAGTATTTGATAAATCAGTATTTTGTTTTTTAGTATTTGTTATCTTAGTATTTAATTGCGTTGGATTATCCGATGACGTGATTCCCGTTGACGGCTTTTCCGTCGTCGGGTTTTCCGACAACGGTTTATCCGATGACGGCTGAGGTCTTTCATGGATAACATACTCATTCGCCCCAAATTTGCCGTTCGCTTTTACGGTCTGATGTCTTTGGATATATCCCGCCGATTCAAGCTCATTAACTGCCGAGCGTATTGCGTCCTTGCTTTCAAGGTTTATGTAGGCAAGACCTGAGAGGGTGTAGTCCCAATCTTCGGGTAAGGACAGCATCTGAGATAAAAGACCTTTTGCTTTTAGGGACAATCTTTTGTCTCGCAGATGGCAGTTTGACATTACGGTGTAGTCTTTGGTTCTTTCTATTCGGAATACGGACATGGTGATACTCCTTTCTTAGATTGTAGATTACTTAAAAATAAAACGCCGTAGCAAAGCTTGTCCGACTTTGCACAGCGTTTCAGCGTGATTATAGGAACTGTTTAATTGTATTTAGTGTGTTGAAAAGCCGCATGACTACTGAGTTTTCGCTGTTGTGCATATATTTATGGTTCAGTTGCTCCGGTAGCTCCCGTGGCTCCGGCAGGTCCGGTAACTCCGGTGGGACCTATGCAGCACCTTCTATCCTGACCCCCACATCCGCAGCCTATGTCTGCCTGAGTGGCTCTGCAGCTTACGTTGGCTATCTCTATGCATTCGCCGTTTGAACAATTGTAAGTCGCCATATAGTTATCTCCTGAAAGTCAAATTAACGCCGGCTAACGGTTATCAGCACTTTCAAAGTAAGCCTTGTTCCAAAGATATTCAGCCCCTTGGGGATGACACTTCCCTGCAAGCTCGTTGTATTCGCGGGCGGCACGCATATCTCCTAAACGGTCGTATATGACAGTCAGCTGTAAATACGGGATATATCCGCCGTAATCGGCAGAGATGAAGCTTGCACCGACGCTTACGTATCTCGATGGTGCAAGTCCATACCAGAATATCGCCTGCTCGTATTCGCCCTTTTTTAGGAAGATGTTTCCTGCGGCACAGCACATATCCGCCCTCGGAGGGGCTATTGCAAGGCTTCCAAACAGCAAGGAGAGAGCTTCATCGGGTCTTTCATCAGATATCAAAGATGCCAGCTCTATCGCACTGGAGACGCGGTTTTCACTCCATGCGCCTTCGTCCTCAAAGCATTCAAGATAATACCGCTTTGCCTCTTCAAGCCTTCCTGCATAGCACAGCTCGCGGGCGTAGTAGTATTTCTCCCGAGCGCAAAGAGGCTTGCCGCTTTTAATAAGAGCCTCAAAGATTCTAAGGTTCCTGCCTTCCTCGCGCTTGCTTTTTCCGAGATGATATATCTGAGCGCTTCGGTGAATGGCATTGCCGCTGACCGGTATAGCCTCGTGGATCGCCCCCTCAAACCTCATGCCGGAGGCAAGACGGATTATCCTCTCTCGCTCGTAGATAAGTGATGGGCGGTGCTGTTCGTCAAAGCTTACGGCATATGGCAGAAATACCGCGTCGGGCTTGGTCTTATCAAGCTCTGATAGGATGGATATAAGCTCGCTTCTGCTCTGCGGCGGAATATAGTCGTCGCCGTCCAGCCACATGGCGTATTCGCTTTTGGCGAGACTTAGCGAGTAGTTCCGGGCAGCGGAGAAATCATCCTGCCAGACGTAATCATAGACCCTGTCGGTGAAGCGCAGGGCGATTTCGCGGGTGGAATCTGTCGAGCCGGTGTCTACTATGATTATCTCATCGAAGATGCCGCTTGCGGACTCAAGACACCGCCCCAGCCCCTCCTCCTCGTTTTTGACTATCATGCATAGTGAACAGGACAATGATGATGCGCTCCTTTCGTTTTGTCGGCGTAATACAGTATATGCGGCTGGAGATGCATCGGTGAAGGTGACGGCAGTAACTTTGTAATCGTCATACTATTGTTTGCCGTCACGCATTGCGTTTCCTCCGTCCTTGACTTTGCTTTGATATGTAGGATGATTTCTGCATATAAAGCACTTTGGCTTGCAATATTTGGGCGGAAATGCCTGACTTTTGTTTAGTCTCTTTTGTAGTTTGTGCGGAGCTGTTTTAAGGGGATGGTTTGAGCGTTCCCGCCGGTGCGCCCATCGGAAATAGTTTTCTATCGCAGTTTTGCGGAAAGCCCTACCGAGTGCGGGGCGGAGGCCTGGACGCTTACGCGTCCTGAGCGGCGTAAAGCCGCTAACGCACCGAAAGCCGCGTAGGCCTCCGCCTGTCCCAAAAACTGAGGGCGCACCTTTGTCAGCAGAAATCTCCCATCCTCCAACTCACCAAATCCATCCTTCCCCGCCTTATCCCAAAAAAGAATGTTAAAAACCCGTGAAAATAATGTAAAAGCTATTGACAAATCCCCTTTTAGACGCTACACTATTATGTGATTTAACACTAAGGAGGAGGTTTTGAAAAATGGTTTACGATAAGGTTGTAAAGCTTATTGCCGAAAATCTTGATATTGAAGAATCCGCAATCAACGCCGACTCGGTTATTACCGACGATCTTGGCGCTGACTCTTTGGACGTTGTAGATCTTTGCATGGCTTTTGAAGACGAATTCGGAGTTGAGATTCCTGACGACGCGGTTGAAAATATCAGAACCGTAGGCGATATTGTAAAGTTTATTGAAGACAATCAGTAACCGGATATAATCAGGCAAAGCGCATCCCCTGTATTTGTGAGGGGATCTCCTGATAAATTTTTGCTCCCCGCCCTTTAGGCTTGCTTTAAGCTTTTAAGGCGGGGAGCGTTTTTCCTTTCGGGATTATTTTCATGTCTTTTTTGTTTGCAAAACAGTTGCATAATTCGCTTGTTTGTGATATAATTAATATGAATTTGTATTATGTACACGCGCTTCTGCCGAGACGTTGCGGTATTCTATAGAAAAAGCGGCGGCGTTTTATGGGGAGTGTGCACAGAAAGGATATGGAATGCTGCATGAAAAATCCTGCGGGGCTATCGTCTACCGCAAGTTTCATGGCAACACCGAAATACTGCTGATAAAGCACGTCAACAGCGGCCATTGGTCGTTTCCGAAAGGACACGTTGAGTTCGGGGAAACCGAGGTTGAAACCGCTCAGCGCGAAATAATGGAGGAAACCGGGATCGACGTTATAATCGATTCTTCGTTCAGGGAGACTGTTTCTTATTCACCCAAGCGCGGAACGCAGAAGGTGGTAGTGTATTTTCTCGCCAAGGCAAAGAATTCCGACTACATCCCTCAGGAGGAGGAGATAGCGGACATAAAATGGGTGGAAATAGGCAGAGCCCAATCGGTGTTGTCCTATGAGAATGACAAGAGCATTGTTGCAAAGGCAAGGACGATAATAGCTTGATGTATTTTTGACTGAGCGGTGCGGAAGGATGGCTTCTGCGCCGCTTGGCGTTTTTTGCGGCTGGTGCCGCAAAAAAGTGATGCACTCGCTTCGCGAGCGTGAGTCGCTTCGCTGGTGATGTCAGCGTTTCGTCTTGCGTCGAACCGCCTGTGATGCACGCCTGACGGCGCGATAAGGTATCGCCTTGCGGCGATGGATTTAAGAGCGACTTACGTCGCCTTGGAGTTCAGCGGCGTAAGCCGCTCTTAAAATCCGTTGGCGTGCATCACAGCGAACGCAGTGAGCGACATCACCAGCGATGCGAATCACTTGACAACATAAGCCGCACCGGCGGCTTATGTTGTCAACAGCCGCAATTCTTCAGGGTCTAATCCCGGGTGCACACTCATATTTATCCCTTGCGATATCAACGATGAGGACATCGAAATAAGCTTATCTATATTCTTGGATGTTACCGTCAGTGAGCCGTCCTCGTCCTTAGCGTCCGCGACGGTGGGCACGCCTATGGCAATGGTCTTAACTCCCAGCGTCTTTTGCGAAAGCTCTCCGCGGTTATTTTTAACTCCGCTTCCGGGGGATATTCCGGTATCGGTCAGCTGGATAGTCCTGCCCAAGTGCCCCGGAGAGGAGCAGGCAAGAGAATCTATAACTATTACCGTCTCCGGTTTAATCGACTCTATAAGCGGCTTAATGAGCTCTGCCGGCTCGATTCCGGTATCGCCCATAACTCCAGGGGTGACAACAGAAACGCTTTTAAGACCGTCGTAGTTGATGTCAGGGGCATTCATGGGGATGTGTCTTGTGGCGAAGATATGCTTTGATACGCGCGGTCCCAAGCTATCCGGCGTCACCGAAAGGTTGCCAAGCCCTACTATCATTATTTTATCGGGGTTCCCTATCAGCTCGGATACGTAATCGCGGATAACCCCGCAGGCGGCAAGGCTGTCCGCCGGGGAGTAATACAGCGGCATCTCCGGCTCTAAGGTTATATATCTTCCCTTGGGCTTGGATATGCGTCTGCCGGCTTCGTCAGTGCTGATTTTAACATCGGTGACGGTGAAGCCGCCCTTGCTCAAGGTGTCGGCGGATATTCCTTCGGGAAGTCCTGAGCTGGTTTTGACCGATTCTGCGCTTTCCAAAGCCAGATCGGTGCGGATATTCGGGTTTTGTGAGAGCATCTTAAAAAAATCCTTTCAAAATTACAAAAAAATTTTCAAAAAGCTATTGCAATTTCAGAAAGAAAATGCTATAGTTATTCTTGATACTTGTTGAATAAGTAAAAGGAGTCATTAACCTTGGGATTGCTGTAATGTTTTTAGCTCTCCCCTTAGGATTGCCGTAATATTTTAGCTCTCCCCTTTGCACTTTCTCTCAGTCGTGCAATTAGCTTATCCAAATAAGTGGATTTTATGATACCGCAGAAGTTACTTTTGCGGCAAAGGAGTAAGGAGGTGTCTTAATGGCAAATATTAAGTCTGCCAAGAAGAGAATCAGAGTTATCGAAGCTAAAACTCTTCAGAACAAAATGACAAAGAGCGCTCTCAAGACCGCTATAAAGAAGGCGGAGAATGCTGAGGGTGCCGAAAAGGCGGAGGCTATAAAGGCTGCTACCAAGAAGGTCGATCAGGCTGCGGCTAAGGGTCTTATCCACAAGAACAAGGCTGCAAGAAAGAAGTCTCAGCTCGCCAAGAAGTTAGCAAACTAACAAAATTTACTCCGCCCGCAACCCAAGGCGGAGTTTTATTTTTCTGCAATATTTTTGACTTGCAAATTGTTTTTATAGTATAAATCAAAAATATCTATAATACCGAAAGGATAGATCCATATGAAAAAAATTCTAAGATCAGCTCTTGCGATTCTTGTTGTCAGCGCCATAGCGGCAACGTTTTCCGCCTGCGGTCCGGAAGATTTGCCTGCTGACGCTCCCGTTGACACCTCCGCAGTCGGCGAGCCTGTCAGCACCGCGCCGGAAGGAGTTATGCCGGCTGAATCGACCACGCCTGTGGTAACAAGCGCACCCGAAACCGAAGACCCGGCGGCAACCGCGACAGCACCGACTCAGATCTCGGAGGATACCACTGCTGAGGAGACTACTGTTTCCACCCCTGCCGAAACCGAAAAGGCAACTGAAAAGACAGAGAAGAAGACCGAAAAGACCGAAAAGAAGACTGAGAAGACAGAAAAGAAGACCGAAAAGACTGAAAAAGTCACCGAAGCCACCAAGGACACCGAGCCGGAGGAAGGAAGCCGTCTGCCGGACGATGAGGGCGATGAAGAAATCGACCTCGAGTGGGAGGATGTCAATATTGACGAATGGCTCGAAATGATGGGCGCCGAGGGCGGCGGAGAGGACGTGCCGGATATAAGCGTAAATGAATAAAGTTGATTCAGTATAGTTGATTTGGGCGGATGGGAACGTTGGTTTCCGTCCGCTTTTTTAGTGAAAAGGTAATAGTGAATAGTGAATAATACTAATTCTACGTAAAAGTGTTGCTGTAAAATCGCCGCAAAACCGCTATACGATGGGATTTTGCAGCGATTTTACAGACACTTTTTAACGTAGAATAAGTATAAGTAATGTGTCAAGCATTTCGCATGGCGAAATGGACGCCGACGGATTTTAAGCAAGCCACAAAGTGGCTTGTTATGCGGCTTCGCCGCATATTTAAGATCCATCGCCGATAGGCGATACCTCACTTCTTCACTATTCACTATTACTTCTTCACTAAAAAATCCCCGGCTCTCCGTTCAGGAGAACCGGGGGATTTTTTTATTTAGTCGTTCTTAGCCAAATCAACCAGATAATCATATCTGAGCTTAGCATTCTCAACTGCTGCGCCGAAGAGCTTTTCTGCTCTCTCGGGGTTAGCTCTTGCGAGGGAGTTGTAACGAACCTCACCCATGATGAAGTCCTTATAATCCTTTGTAGGAGCCTTGGAGTCGAGCTGGAAGGGATTCTTGCCCTCGGCAGCCAGTCTGGGATCGTATCTGTAAAGATGCCAGTAGCCAGCCTCAACAGCCTTCTTCTCCTCGGTCTGAGCAATGCTCATGCCGCCCTTGATACCATGGTTGATGCAGGGAGCATAACCGATGATCAGGGAAGGTCCATGGTAGCTCTCAGCCTCTGCAATTGCCTTGATGCACTGGTTGTAATCAGCACCCATTGCAACGTGAGCAACGTATACATAGCCGTAGGTCATTGCGATACCTGCCAAATCCTTCTTCTTAATAGCCTTACCTGCTGCTGCGAACTGAGCGATAGCGCCGGTAGGAGTGGACTTGGAGGACTGTCCGCCGGTGTTGGAGTAAACCTCGGTGTCGAATACGAAGATGTTGATATCCTCGTTCTGAGCGATAACGTGATCTAAGCCGCCGAAGCCGATATCATAAGCCCAGCCGTCGCCGCCGAAGATCCACATGGATTTCTTTCTCAAGAAGTCCTTGTCCTTAAGAACTGCCATAGCTTCGGGAGTGCCGATCTTGGGAAGTACTTCAATCAGCTTGTCGGTAGCAACGCTGTTAGCCTTGCCATCCTCAACGGTGGAGAGGTATTCCTCGATAACAGCCTTGCACTCAGGGCATTCAAGAGTCTTTGCAATCTCAAGAAGTCTTGCAATATTTCTCTGACGGATGGTGTTCTGAGCTAAGAACATACCGTAGCCGTACTCAGCGTTATCCTCGAACAGCGAGTTAGCCCAAGCGGGACCCTTACCTGCCTTGTTGGTGGTGTAAGGAGTAGAAGGAGCAGAGCCGCCCCAGATAGAAGAGCATCCGGTAGCGTTTGCAATATACATTCTGTCGCCGAAGAGCTGAGTTATAAGCTTAGCATAAGGAGTTTCACCACAGCCTGCGCAAGCGCCGGAGAATTCGAGAAGCGGCTGCTTGAACTGCGAGCCCTTAACGGTGGTCTCCTTGAACTTTTCGTGAACCTCGGGCTTGTCTGCAAGGGTAAGAGCGTAGTTGAATACCTCCTGCTCTGCAAGCTGCTCGTCCAAAGGTCTCATAGAAAGTGCCTTCTCGCCCTTCTTGCCGGGACATACGTTAACGCAGGAGCCGCAGCCTGTGCAGTCCAGAGCGGACATAGTCATAACGAAGTAGTAGCCGGGCATACCGGTTGCGGGCTTAGCCTTCTCCTTAGCAAGTGCGGGAGCAGCGTCAAGCTCAGCCTGGGTCATGATTACAGGACGGATGACTGCGTGCGGGCAGACATAAGAGCAGAAGTTGCACTGGATGCAGTTATCGGAGTTCCAGTTAGGAACGTCGATAGCAATACCTCTCTTCTCGAATGCGGCAGAACCCTGCGGGAAGGTACCGTCGGCATTTTCAACGAAGGTGGAAACAGGAAGCTTGTCGCCCTGCTGTGCGTTGCAGGGGATAAGGATGTTGTTAACATAGTCAACAAGGGTCTTGTTGTCGCCGGTAGCGGCAGGCATACCCATTGCGGTGTCGGCAGCGGACTTCCAGGAATCGGGAACGTTTACTTCAACAACACTGTCGCATCCTGCGTCGATAGCGTCATGATTCATCTTAACGATAGCGTCGCCCTTCTTGGAGTAGGAAGCGGTAGCAGCGTCCTTCATGTACTTGATAGCTTCATCTATCGGGATGATATTAGCAAGCTTGAAGAATGCGGACTGCAAAACGGTATTGATTCTGGAGCCCAAGCCTATCTTCTTGCCGATTTCAACGCCGTTGATGATGTAGAACTTAACGTTGTTGTCAGCAATATATCTCTTAACCTGACCGGGGAGCTTTTCGTCAAGCTCTTCGGGGGTCCACTGGCAGTTGAGCAGGAAGGTTCCGCCGGGCTTAACGTCCTGAACCATGTCATACTTGGTGATGTAGGACTCATTATGGCAGGCAACAAAGTCAGCCTGGTTGATGAGGTAAGAAGACTTGATGGGAGTGTTGCCGAATCTTAAGTGAGAAACGGTTACGCCGCCCGACTTCTTGGAGTCATATGCAAAGTAAGCCTGAGCATACTTATCGGTATGGTCGCCGATGATCTTGATGGAGTTCTTGTTTGCACCAACTGTACCGTCAGAGCCAAGACCCCAGAACTTGCAGGAAATAGTTCCGGCAGGAGCGGAGTTGAGCTTTCCGCAGGTGGGCAGCGAAAGGTTGGTGACATCATCGTTGATACCGATGGTGAATCTGGGCTTGTAGCTGTCGCAGCAAGCGCAGTTGTCATAAACAGCCTTGATCTGGTCAGGAGTGGTGTCCTTAGAGCCCAAGCCGTATCTGCCCGAGGAAACGGGAACGTTTGCAAACTTGGAGTTCTTCAAAGCTGCGACAACGTCAAGATACAAAGGCTCGCCCAAAGAACCGGGTTCCTTGGTTCTGTCAAGAACGGAAATCATCTTAACAGTCTCAGGGATAGCTTCAACAAGCTTGTCCGCACGGAAAGGTCTGTAAAGTCTTACCTTTACAAGACCTAACTTCTCGCCCTGAGCGTTGAGGTAATCGATAGTTTCCTCGATAGTATCACATACAGAGCCCATAGCTACGATAACCTTGGTAGCATCGGGAGCACCGTAGTAGTTGAACAGCTTGTAGTTAGTGCCGATCTTGGCATTGACCTTATCCATATACTCCTCTACGATGCCGGGAACAGCGTCATAGTAGGTGTTGCAGGCTTCACGAGCCTGGAAGAAGATGTCGGGGTTCTGAGCGGAGCCGCGAAGAACAGGATGCTCAGGGTTGATGGCGCGGTTTCTGAAAGCGTCGAGCGCATCCCAGTCAACCATCTCGGCAACATCTGCCTTGTCCCATGTTTCGATCTTCTGAATCTCGTGAGAGGTTCTGAAGCCGTCGAAGAAGTGAAGGAAGGGAACTCTTGACTTAAGAGTGGACAGGTGAGCGATGGTACCCAGATCCATAACCTCCTGCGGGTTGGTGGAGCAGAGCATTGCAAAGCCTGTCTGACGGCACGCATAGATATCCGAATGGTCGCCGAAGATGTTAAGAGCATGGCTTGCTACGCATCTTGCGGAAACGTGGATAACGCAGGGAAGAAGCTCACCGGCGATCTTATACATATTGGGGATCATCAGAAGAAGACCCTGAGAAGCGGTATAAGTAGTGGTAAGCGCACCTGCGGACAGTGAGCCGTGAACAGTACCTGCAGCACCAGCCTCAGACTGCATTTCTGCAACTCTTACAGGGGTGTTGAAAAGGTTGGTCTGTCCCTTGGCGCTCCAAGCGTCCGTAACCTCAGCCATTACTGAGGAAGGGGTGATAGGATAGATAGCAGCGACTTCGGTAAACGGATATGCCGCCCAGGCAGCCGCGTTGTTACCATCCATGGTTTTCATTTTTCTTGCCATAAATATCCTCCTTGTTAATTTGGAAGTTATACTTTGCATAGATATACGTAGTATATCATGGATATGCCTTTGCATAACATTGCAAGGTATATTCTATCACAATTCCACCAATTTGTAAAGGGATATAGGGTAAAAATTTTGCGGCAAAAAACGAAAGACCGCAGCGGTATAAGCATAAACGCCGGAACCGTTGCGGTCTTTATTGATTCAAATCTGTTTTTCCAGCATTGCAGCAGCTTTCATTATCGCCAGCTGTGTCTTGCTGTCGGGTATCTCGTCGTTCATGACCATTTCAACCGCCCTGTCAAACGGAATCTTCACAACATCCACAAACTCGTCAGCGTCAAGATGCTGGCTTGAAAAGCTCAGACCCTGAGCCATATACATATATATAACCTCGGTATCGTAAGCAACAGTGGGGTAGAGCTTGCCCAAGTAGGTGATCTTTTCCGCCTCGGCGCCGACCTCCTCTTTAAGCTCCCTTATGCCGCAGGTGAGCGGCTCCTCGCCCTTTTCGCGCTTTCCTGCCGGAATCTCCAAAAGAACCGACTTGAAGGGATAGCGGAACTGTTTTACAAACAGTATCTCGTTATTTTCGGTAAGAGGAAGCACGCACACTCCGCCGCTGTGCTCTATGACCTCTCTTGTTGCCTTCTCGCCGTTTTCAAGCAGGACAGTATCCCTGTGAAGCTTGACTACTCTGCCGTCGAAAATCGGGGTGGTGTCGAGAGTTTTTTCGAACAAATGCTCTGCTTTTTCGTCCATTATATCCATCTTAATAAGCCTTTCCTTTCAATCAGTCGATATATCTTAAAACGGCAACCACTTTGCCTAAAATCGAAACCTCGTCCACGATTATGGGCGGCATAGTGTCGTTTTCGGGCTGGAGCCTGTAATGACCGTCCTCTTTAAAGAAGCGCTTTACGGTGGCGTCGGTGCCGTCCACAAGTGCTACTACTATCTGACCGTTCTCAGCAGTCGTGGTCTGCTCGACGATGACTGTATCGCCGTCCAAAATGGCGGCGTTTATCATCGATTCGCCCCTTACCTTTAAGGCAAAGAGCTTGCCATCATAGTGCTTAAAGGATTTAAAGCTTATGTATCCTTCGATATCCTCGATGGCGGTTATCGGCTGACCTGCCGTAACCGTTCCCAGAACCGGAACCTTTATGTTGTTATCATCCCCGGCTAAGCGGATGGCTCGGTTTAAATTGTCCCCCTTGCGCTCGATTAACCCAGCCTCCACCAGCTTGCCTAAGATTCTGTGAACGGTGGAGGTCGATTTTATCCCCAGCTCCGCACATATTTCGCGGACGGACGGCGTAAAACCGTCGCTCGCACGCTGTTTGACGAATTCGTAAACAGCCATATCCTTTTCATTGAGTGCCATATTACAGCCCTGCCTTTCCTTCAGGCTCGGAGCCTTCAAGCTCTTTCGCCAGTCTTTTTGCGACCTTATATATATCCCCGCAGCCCAGCGTTATAACCATGTCTCCGGGTTTAAGCTCCTTTTTAAGATACTCCACACAGTCATCAAAGCTTGGAGTGAGCACGCCGTTTTCAAGCTTGGAGACAAGCTGACTTGATGACACTCCGAAAGTGTTTTTCTCCCGCGAGCCCATGATATCCGTCACCACAGCCTTATCCGCTATCGAAAGCGCCGAGACGAAATCGTCCATCAGCATAGCCGTCCTTGAATAGGTAAAAGGCTGGTGCACCGCTATCAGGCGCTTGAAGCCCAGACCGCGCGCGGTTTTAAGGGTTGCCGCAACCTCGGCAGGGTGATGGGCGTAATCATCCACAATGGTAACTCCCCTCACGTCGGCGATATGTTCAAACCTGCGTATAGCCCCCGCGAACTCCGAAAGACCCTTTACTATGGCTTCATCGGCGATGCCAAGATACCTTGCGGCGGCTATAGCGGCAGTGGCATTCAGAACGTTGTGCCTTCCGGGGACGCGTATCTCTGCGTCAAGCAGCCTTTCGCCCCTGTAATATACCGTGAACCAAGTTTTAAGTCCCTCGGTTTTGGTGATAACCGGGTAGTAATCGTTGGTGTCACCCCAGCCGAAGGTTATCATATCCTTGCCGGAGATATCCTTTAAAGCGTCCAGCGTGTTCTCATCGTCGCCGTTATAGATAACGCACTTTGAGGCGTTGGAGGCGAATTTTGTAAACGATTTCTTCAAGTTTTCAAGCGTTTTGAAGTAATCTAAGTGATCCTCGTCGATATTCAGAATCAGCGCGATATCGGGGTAGAGCTTCAAGAAGGTATCCACAAACTCGCAGGATTCGCAGACCATAATATCCCCATCGCCGCTTCTGCCCGAGCCGCCAATCGATTTGAGCTTGCCGCCCAGAAAACAGCCGAAGTCCTTGCCGCTCTCCAAAAAGACCTGGGCAAGCATGGAGGACGTTGTAGTCTTGCCGTGAGTGCCCGAAACGCAGACGGCGTTATCATACCAGCTTGTGACCAAGCCCAGTAAATCCTTTCGCTCCAAGACCGGCACCCCACTATTACGTGCGGCAATAAGCTCGGGGTTATCAGCCATTATTGCGGCGGTGTGAACTATCAGATCCGCCCCGGCGATATTTTCCGCCCGCTGACCCAAGGTAACCGGTATTCCCATCTTCCGCACGGCTTCAAGGGTCTCAGTCTCGTTATTGTCCGACCCGGTGAGGTAGTAGCCCAAGCCGTGAAGGATCTGTGCCAGCGGATACATTCCGCTTCCGCCTATTCCTATAAAATGAATGTGCTTTTTTCCGGTTAATATATTTTCCATAGCAATCACCTATTAAACAAATGTTCGTTTATAAATAGTATATTACATTTCCGCAAAAAAATAAACCCCTTTTTGAATATTTTTTCTGAAAAAAGGTAAAAATATTTTCATAAAGTAAGAAAGGACTTGCAAGTATGACAATAACAGGTATCAAAGTTAGAAAACTCATCCCCGAAGGCAGGCTGAAAGGCGTTATAAGCGTGACCTTTGACAACTCCTTTGCCGTCCACGACATAAAAGTGGTTCAGGGCGACGACCGTCTTTTTGTCGCCATGCCATCACGCAGGGACGACAACGGCGTTTTCCGGGATATAGTTCACCCCATCTCCAGCGAGGTCAGGGAAAAGATGGAGGGGGAGATCCTCGAAGCCTACTACGAGGCGGTTCAGAGGGAGCATGGCGAGCCGGAGCCGAGCTAATGGCGATTCAGTGCGAAAATACCGCAGCGGTTTTTGGCGAAAATGCCAAGCCGCTGCGGTTGTTTTTGTTATGTTATTTTGATTTGTAGCTGTCTATTTCTAAAAGTATATTATAAAGCTGCTCCTGCTCGGGTTTTGTTTTTGTTGAGATAAATTCATAGCATTTTAGCGGAATGTTGTCCGGTTCGTCTTCCGCGCCGAGCTTTTCAAACAGCCGGGAAAGGGAAACGTCAAGAGCCGAGGCTATTCTTGATATGCTGTCAACGGTGGCGTTTTTCTCGCCGCGTTCGATTTGTCCTATATAGGTGGGGTGACAGTCGGCTAATTCGGCTAATTTTTCTTGGCTCAGTTTTTTCTGGGTTCTGTAATTGCGGATGCGCTGACCGAGAAGCTTTGATATTTCGCTCATGGTTTGTTCTCCTGTTGGTTTTGGATTTTTCATGATTACGTATAGGATAGTTTGTTGAGGAGGAAAGATTGTGCAGTCATGGACGTGCTCGTCGCACGTCCATCGGGAGACCCCTGGCTGAGGGAATCGTTAGGCTTCGCCTACTGTCTCCCACGGTAAAACAGTCCATAGGACTGTTTGCATTTATTTCGGGCGCCAGACCGAAATTAATGCTTTTCCCTCTCCTACGCTTGCTTGCGCTGTGGATACCGCTCCCTGCGGGGAGCGGTAAGGGGCTCTACCCCTTAACCCTGCAAGGGTTCCTCGCCCCTTGACCCTCGCCAAAGTTTCGCGTCAGCGATACTTATGCCCTTCTCGAGAAAGGGTGGGCGGAAAGCTTTTATGTCTGTGCTATTGATAATTTGCTTTGTATACAATCTAAGACCAGCTCCGCACCGAAAATGCAGAGCTGGTTTTTCAATTTATTGATTCTGCGCCGCTGTCTGCGAAAGTACCTCTATCGCCTTCTTGATGCATCCATCCGTGGTGCTGTCCAAAGCTATCAAATCGGCTTCGGTATCTGCCAGCATTATCACTTCATACTCCGGCTTTATACCTGTTCCAGAGAACTGCGTCTGCGGGGCTTTCAAAGTTGCTATCGGCAGGCTGATGGCGGTATTATCATAAAGGGCGTAAGTCTCACGCAGCTGAGCGTTTCCCGCCGTCTGCGAGCCTATTATTCTTGCACCGCAGTTATCCGCAAGCGATGCCGCCAGCAGCTCTGCCGGGCCCTTTGTCCTTGAATTTACAAGCACGGTTATCGGACGCTTGGTGTTATAGTTTCCCGAAGCGGAATCGGCGCTCGTTTCCTCACCTGAAAGGGCGGTGGAGATATACGGCGTCGAGCCCTGCGGAAGTATGGAATTCAGCAGATTGAACACCGGCTCAAATATCATTCCGCTGTTATTGCGCAGGTCTATTATAAGACCCTTTGTATCGGCTGAGGAAAGAAGCATTGAGTATGCCGCCATAAACTGCTGGTAGGTCTTCTCTGAAAATTCGTAGACCTTTATATAGCCATAGCCGTCGAAATTGTCAGTTTTGACCGACGCTACCGTCATCTGAACGGTGGAAAGGTCTACTGTTCTATCCTCTCCCCCTGCCCGCAGGGTGATGGTCAAGGGAGTGCCGTTTTCAGCCCTGAGCATGGAATACGCCTTGTCGTAGCCCATTTCTATAACGCTCTGACCGTTTATTTCCACGATACTGTCCCCGATATTGACCCCCATCATTGCCGCAGGGCTGTTTGCTAAAACGTCGGTAACGCAGGGACATCCGCCAACTTCGTCGGCGTAGATGCCTATGCCAAGGTGTGTGCCGCTTAAATGCTCCTTATAAAGGGTGTAAGCCTCGGCATCGTAATACTCGGCACTGTCCGAGCCGAGCACGCTGATATATGCCTGAGCTAAGGATTCAATCAGCTTGTCCTCGTTTATAGAGCCGTTGTAATAGGCGCGGACATAGGTGTCTATCTGCTCAAGCTTGGTATACATCTCGGCGCGCTGCTGAACATCCGCGACAAGACCGTTATAAAGGTTCATGGAATAGCTTGTTGAAATTATAAAGGTTATTGCGGCGGCTATCGCCATAAGCGATATCGCAAGCCCGAGGGATATTTTCTTGTTCGTAGCCTTTTACCTCCTTGGTTTTTAGTGATTTTTCTGTGCCTGTAATGCGCTATATACGCTGCAAATGCCAACGTGTGCATATGCGTATGCACATATGCACACGCTTGCGTCAGACCTTACTCTTTTCTTTGACTTCTTTTTTTGATTTGGCGGCTTCACCCTTTGCACCGTATACCTGATTGTAGCGGTCGATGCACTCGCGGATGATGCCTATTGCCGCCTTCTGACCCATGACCTCGTTGACAGCAGTCTCCTTGCCTTCCAACTGCTTGTATACCGAGAAGAAGTGCTTCATTTCGGCAAAGATGTGGCTGGGCAGGGCTTCAATTCCGCGGTAGGCGTTGAAGTTGGGGTCTTCAAAGGGTATGGCGATTATCTTTTCGTCGTTCTTGCCGTTGTCAAGCATGGTGATAACGCCTATTGGGTAGCACTCCACCAAGACAAGCGGATGAAGCGGCTCGTTGCACAAAAGCAGAACATCCAATGGGTCACCGTCGTCGGCAAGAGTTCTTGGTATGAAGCCATAGTTTGCCGGGTAGTGGGTGGAGGTGTAAAGAATCCTGTCCAAGCGGATAAGCCCGGTCTGCTTGTCGAGCTCGTACTTTTTCTTGCTGCCCTTTTCGATTTCAACAACAGTCAAAAAGTTTTCCGGCGTGATTCTTTCGGGTGCGACGTCGTGCCAGATGTTCATATTTATCACCAATCCTTTTGTAAAAGTAGAGATTATAATGACGTATAAAGATGTTTAAGGCAACAAGCTCCAATGAATAACAATCTATCAAGAGCAAAAAATTAAAAAGGTTCGTCCACCTTCCTCAAAGGTGGCGGGGTCGAGGGGCAGAGTCCCTCGTCGCGACCCGCAGGTCGCGAAATCCCCAGCGTAAGCAAGCGCAGGATGGGAGCCAAAACAGTCCGGTGGACTGTTTTGGTGTGGGAGACCCTCGCCGGGGGTCTCCCGATGGGCGCACGGAGTGCGTCCATCCCTGCACTCAGCAGAAATTGCAAATAAAACTTAGATATATAGACAAAACCATAGCGAAAATCAAGATATCATCTCAAAGTTCTTATTTCTTAATAAGATTAAACTTCTCCGGGTCTTTCCTCTCCCCATCAACTCTTACTTCAAAGTGGAGATGATATCCGGTGGAATAACCCGTAGTTCCTACAGTTCCCAAAACGTCCCCTGTAGTGACGTGCTGACCCTCTTTAACCGTTATTTTGGTTGCGTGACCGTATAAGGTGGTGTATCCCCCGCCGTGGTCAATAATGCAGTAGTTGCCGAAGCCTCCGCCGCAGCCGCAGGATTTATTTTTGCCGTAGTTGTGGGTGCAGCTGTTGTTTACCTTTATTACTATGCCGGAATTCGCCGCAGTGATCTCCGCTCCCTTTATGTTTGAGCCGGATATGTCAATTCCGTAGTGCTTTGTTCCCCAGCGGGAGCCATAGCCGGAGGTTATCATATAATATCCCGGAACAGGCCACAGGAAGGTTCCCTGCGGAAGGTCACCCATATATTCCTTGCGTGAGTTTTTGCGGATTATCTCCTCAATTTCCTTTTCGCGCTTTTCTGCTTCCTTTTCAAGCTCTTCCTTGTTTTCTTCAAACGCTTCCTTTTGCTTCTGAAGAGCCTTTATCTGAGCCTTGCTTTCCTTGTAGAGCTCGTTGAGGTCTTCAAGCTGACCGTCCCATGTTACGCGCAGAGCTTCAACCTCAGACTTTTTTTCCTCGACACCGGCGATGGCGTTTTCTAAGCCCTTCACCTTGTCTTCGAGCCCAGCCTTGTCCTGCTCATAATTGTCCTTTATGGTCAAAAGCCGGTCGATAAGGTCGTTGTTGCTTCCCGCGACACGCTTTACAAGCTCTATCTTCATAAGCATATCAAAGAAATCGGTAGCTCCTAAAAGAATCGAAGCATACGAGTCTCCGCCCGAGATATACATCGCTCTAAGCTGCTTTTCGTAGATTAGAATGTTGGCGTCTATCTCCTGCTTTTCCTGCTCGATAAGCGCTTCGGTGTCGGCGATTTCCGCCTGTCGGGCACTTACATCCTGCTCCAAGCCGTCTATCTGGGTGTCGTAATCCGCAATAAGGTTGGTCAGCGTTCTTATGTATTCTTCGGTGGTTTTTATCTGCTCATCGATTTTTTCCTGATTCTCTTTTTCGCGGCTGATATCACCCTTGGTTTCCTTTATGGCCTTGTCGATTTCAGCCTGCTTCTTTTCGATATCCTTAAGCTCGTTTTCAAGGCGGGTCTGCTCGGAATCGGCACTTACGAATGCCGTGCCCGAATAAGCCGCCATACTTACGGAAATGGTTACCGCCGTTATCAAAGCCACGGCGCGTTTTATAAATCTTTTGTACTTCATCGGTATCCTTTCATTTCATTATATCGTTCGGTGCGCGAATATTATGTATAATTTCCGCACCGGATATCCTATAACAAAGTATAAATCCTTACAAAAGAGTCTTCTTTTTTAATACGGCAGGAGGTTGAAGCTTTCGGGGTCTTTCCTTTCGCCGTTTACTCTTACCTCAAAATGAAGATGGTAGCCCATGGCATAGCCAGTCGAGCCAACTGTTCCTATAACGTCCCCTGTAGTTACGTGCTGCCCTTCCTTAACGGTTATCTTGGTTGCGTGGGCATATAGGGTGGTGTATCCGCCGCCGTGGTCGATAATACAGTAGTTGCCGAAGCCTCCGCCGCAGCCGCAGGATTTCTCCTTATAATAGTTGTGGGTGCAGCTGTTGTTGACCTTTATTACCACGCCTGAGTTTGCCGCGGTGATTTCCGCGCCCTTGCAGTCCTTTCCGGCGATGTCTATGCCGCGGTGGGTATCTCCCCAGCGGGAACCGTAGGGCGATGTTATAGTGGGATATCCCGGAAGAGGCCAAAGGAAGGTGCCGGGTTCAAGGTCGCCTATGTATTCCGAGCGCGCCGCTTTGCGGATAAGCTCTTCGATTTCCTTTTCGCGCTTTTCGGCTTCCTTTTCAAGCTCTTCCTTGTTTTCTTCGTAGACCTTTTTTCTGTCTTCCAAAGCCTTTATTTCCGCCTTGCTCTCGCTGTAGAGATCTTCAAGGTCGGAAAGCTGATTATCCCAATCCGCCTTCAACGCTTCGACCTCGGCCTTTTTGCTGTCAACCTCGGCGATGGCGTTTTCCAAGCCTGTTACCTTGTCTTCAAGGTATGCCTTGTTCTGCTCGTAGCTGTCCTTTACGGATAAAAGATTCGCAATAAATTCGTTATTGCTCCCTGCGACGCGCTTTACAAGCTCCATCTTCATAAGCATATCAAAGAAGTCGGTAGCCCCAAGAAGTATTGCGGCATAGGAATCCCCGCCGGAGATATACATCGCCCTCAGCTGCTTTTCGTATACCTCAATGCTGCTGTCGATTTCCTGCCGCTCCTGCTCTATAAGAGCCTCGGTGTCGGAAATTTCCGCCTGCCTTTGGCTTACATCAAGCTCCAGCCCCTCGATTTGGGAGTTATACTCCTTTATAAGGTCGGTCAGGGTTCTTATGTATTCCTCGGTAGTTTTAATCTGCTCGTCTATCTTCTCCTGATTTTCCTTTTCGCGGCTGATGTCGCCCTTGGTGTCCTTTATCGCCTTGTCGATTTCCTTCTGCTTATTTTTGATGTCCTTAAGCTCGCTTTCAAGCTGGGCTTGTGTGGAATCGGCGTTTACAACCGCCGTTCCGGAATACACCGTAAGGCTTAGGGAAATTGCAAGCGCGGTAAGTATGGCTGCCGCGCGCCTGAACAGTTCTTTTGCTTTCATCGGGCTCCCCTATTATACGTTGAGATGTTTTCTTGTTGAGATAACCGTTCCGAACGAGGATATTATAACGCCGCAGCAGAGATATCCAATGCCGGTGATGAGCGCTATATCCATAAACGGAATCAGCCCAGATGTGGTTATGAACGACCATGACCTTAGGTAGTCGGTCAGAATCTGATAGATTTCAGTGTAGGCAAACCATGTCATCAAAAATGCGGCGGCAGAGCCGATTATGCCTATTACCAATCCTTCAACAAAGAAAGGTATTCTTATAAAGCTCTTGGATGCGCCCACATAGCGCATTATGTTGATCTCGCGCCGCCTTGCATATACGCTGGTGCGGGTGGTGTTGGAAATTATAACGAAGCAGGCGATAACAAGAGCCGCCGTTATAAATGTAAAGATTATGGTGCAGACGTTGCGTATGCTTACAAGCAGGCTTGCAAATTCGTTGGGGGCTTGTACCTGTTCGACTGATGCTAATTGCTCTATCTGCGATACCGTTTTTGAAAGCTGTGTTATATCGGAAATTCTTACCTTGTAGGTATCGGGCAGGGGGTTATTCTGGATGTATTGGAAGAGGCTCTTCTCCTCTTCGCTCATACCCTCCTGCATTCCTTCCCATGCCTCTTCCTTGGAGTAGAAGTTTATTTCAAAGATATTATCATTCTTTTTAAGCTCTTCGCCCAAAATCGATATGTTATTATCGGGCGTGCCGTCTCTTATAACTACTATTATCTCGTTTCTTTTTTCTATAGAGCCTATAACGCGGGTGATGTTGGCGGAGACCAAAACTGAAAGTCCCACCATCACCAGCGAGATGGTTATAATGCAGAAGGATGCAAAGGTGTTTACTCTGTTGAACCACAGACCCTTAAAGCCCTGCTTGACAAGATATTTAAAGCTCGCTACTCTCATCCTGACCTCCATATGCTCCGGGCATTCTTTCATCTATTCCGAGTATTCTTTCATCGAAAACGATGGAGCCTGTATTTATGTTTATTATTCTTCCGCCGTAGTATTTAACAAGATCGTGCTGGTGTGTTACCATCAAAACCGTTGTTCCGCAGCCATTTATGCCGCGAAGAAGGTCAACTATCTCGTAGCTTCTTTCAGGGTCGATATTGCCGGTAGGCTCGTCCGCTATGATAAGCTTGGGGTCGTTGACAAGCGCTCTCGCCAGCGCCACTCTTTGCTGTTCGCCGCCCGAAAGGTCGTTGGGGTAGGATTTCGCCTTTGTTGCAAGCCCAACAAGGCTTATAACGTATGGCACGCGGGTGCGGATGTACTTTGTGGGGGCGTCTATAGCCCTAAGCGCAAAGGCAACGTTATCATATACAGTCAGGTTGGGTATAAGCCGGAAGTCCTGAAAAACTACGCCTATTGTGCGCCGAAGCTTGGGTATATTGCGTGATTTCAGCTTGTTGAGGTTGTAGCCGTTAACGCTGACCTCACCCTGGGTGGCTGTAAGCTCCCTCAGGATAAGCTTTATAAGTGTGGACTTTCCCGCGCCGGACGAACCTACAACGAAGGCAAACTCGCCGTCATCGATTCTAAGGTTGACGTCCTGAAGGGCGGTCTGCCCGGTGGGGTAAGTGTATGTAACATTTTTGAATTCAACCATTGTTAATCATATTATCCTTTCTTTTGTACAAACGTTGGGCGGATTCATCAATTGAAAAATACTGTAAGATGATAAAAAGGAGCAAGCTTTTGCAGTTTGCTCCCTAATTGTTTATCCGACGCGCCTTTAAGAGTCCGCGCCGCAGCATTGCCGAAAGCGGCGCGGATTCTTCCAAGGGTTCTCTATCATGAATATTACTGATTTCTTGTAAAAGTGCGTAAGGGCTGCTGAGGCAACCCAAGTAAAATCGTCACAAAATCGCTGTATTGTGGATTTTGCAGCGGGTTTACAGACACTTTTCAGCGAGAAATAAGTAACGTGTTAGCAAATAAATTATAAAGACACAGTAACTATAAAGGCATTATAACGGCTTTGCCGCGCGTCAGTAAATCAGTCAATCAAGGAGGTGCCTTTGATTAGAATTTAACCGGGTTTGAAGAAAGATATTTCTTAACCATAAGAGCTATCTTGAAGATGATAGCATGGTCAAACTCGCGCAAATCCAAGCCGGTAAGCTTCTTGATTTTTTCAAGGCGGTAAACTAAAGTATTTCTGTGTACAAACAGCTTTCTCGACGTCTCTGAAACGTTGAGGTTATTTTCAAAGAATTTCTGAATGGTAAACAAAGTTTCCTGATCCAGTGACTCTATAGAGCCCTTCTTGAAGACCTCTTTCAGGAAGGTCTCACACAGGTTGGTGGGCAGGTGATAAATAAGCCTTGCAATGCCTAAGTTTTCATAGCTGATGATGGACTTGTCGGTGTCGAACACCTTGCCGACCTCTAAGGCAATCTGAGCTTCCCTGAACGATACCGCAAGGTTTCTTACATTATCCACAACCGTTCCCACACCGATATTTACCCTTGTATAGAACTCGCTCAAAAGGGTATCTGCAATCGAGAAGGCAAGCTTTTCAAGGTCGCCCGATTCGATATTCGGTATGACCTCCTTGATAAGCACTATATCGGTCTCGGAAATGGTGAAAACAAAGTCCTTGGATTTATCCGGGAAGAGGTTCTGGATAACGTCAAAGGCGGAAACGTCGTTCGAGGCGACTATCCTTATAAGAAATACTACCCTTGTAACGCTGGAGTTAAAGTGAAGCTCCCTCGCCTTGAGCTGGATATCGCCCGGCAGGATATTATCCAGCACGACATTTTTGACGAAGTTATTGCGGTCATACTTTTCATCATAGAACTGCTGTAGATTTGAAAGAGCAACGCTCAGCAGGGAGACATACTTATAAGCAGTCTCGTCGGTACCCTCAACGAAAGCATAATACTCGTTCTTGGGCTTGGGACCGAAGGGCATATAGGTATAGCCGTCCCTTATAAAATAATCATATGTCTCGTTGAGGTCCAAGGAAATAAATTCGTTTGTATAGCCGATCCTTGAGGAATCACTGCACGCTATTACAAGCGCGTCGCAGTCGATAACTCCTATTTCGCAATTAATAATATCGTGCATCTGCTGGAGAACTCCCTGAAACAATCTGTTAGACATACTGCATACTCCTTATAAAATTATTTATTTTGACGTAATTTTCAGCGCATAAGCCCACTTCATCAATTATTACAAATTGTAACACATTTTTTCGGCAAATGTGTTAATAAATTATGAATAGGTAAAATATTTTTATATTTTTTTATACATTATCACCAAGCAGTAAAAATAGAGGCATTTTTGCTGGATTTTTTAGGATATTATACATATCGATTAGCATTGATATTTGCCTTTTATTTCATACTTATATCACGATTTTTGACGATATAATTCGTGCATAGCCCACACATTGTATTGACATTATGCACACAATGTGATACTATAGTAATAGAATAATCATGGAGGTGATTTTGTGGAGAGCACAAATCTGAATATCCGCACGGATAAAGCCGTTAAAGCGGCGGCGGAAAGAATTTTTGAAGAGCTTGGGCTGAATATGACCACTGCGGTAAATATCTTCCTGCGGCAGACCATCCGTGAAAACGGTATCCCATTCGAGCTGAAGCTGTCCATCCCCAACGAGGAGACCGCCGCGGCAATAGAAGAGGGAAGAAAGCTCGCCTATGATAAATCCGTGAAAGGGTATAAGAGCATGGAGGAGTTAAAGGAAGCTCTTGACTTATGAAGTATGATGTCAAGGTTACAACAAAATTCAAAAAGGATTTGAAGCTGGCTAAAAAGCAGGGCAGAAATACCGATAAGCTGCTTAAAATCATTGAACAATTAGCTAACGGTGAGCCGCTTGAAGCCAAATACCGTGACCATGATTTGACCGGAGAATATCTGGGCTGTCGGGAATGCCATATTGAACCGGATTGGCTGTTGATTTACGAAATATTTGATGATGTTCTTGTTCTGCTTTTAAACCGTGTCGGAAGTCATTCCGAGCTTTTTAGGTAACAATGAAATCAATAATCAAATGCCGCATTCCCAATCGATAGCTGAGAATGCGGTATTGGTTTATTTATTTTATTAATGTCAAAAATTCACTCGGTGTAACAACAGGCACCTTACTGCTCTGAAAGTCCTTTATATTCCTTGTGACGATGTAATCAACCGCTGAAATCTCTGCGCACACCGCCTGCAAGCAGTCCTCAATATCTGAGAAGCTGTAATTGCCAAGAGCCGAAATTATTTTAGCCTTGTCTATACCAACAACAGTAAAAAGCTCACAGAGGTCGGTGAGAATGGCTCTTCTTTCGTCTACCGAAAAAGATTTTCTGAGAATATAAAAAATATTCATCACCGAATGTGCGGCTATAACGCCCTCAATAACGTTGTCTCTGCACAGCGTGATGATTTTTTCTGCGTTCTCCGTAAAAGGCTGGCGCATGGCGAGGTAATCAATCAGAACGTTGGTATCTAACAGAGCTCTCATATATCATACCTCTCCCGCCTGTATTCCTCGAGTTCTTTCTTTTCGTCCAAGTCAGGAATATTCCTGCGCATTTTGTCGAGACGGTCAAACGCCTCCTCACGCTTGGCGGAATTGTCCTCTTTTGTCGGCAGAATGTCATGAAAAAGCGCTATAAAGCCTTTTAGCTGTTCTTCGGTGAGCCGATTCAATATTTGGGCGGCAATATCTCTTGTACTCATAACATCACTCCGTTCTGTAGTATTTTATGCCAATATTATTTTATCATACATCAGCCTGAAAGTCAAGAACGGCTTGGCTGGAGGTTCTTATACTTATTTCCCGTTAAAAAGTGTCTGTAAAATCGCTGCAAAACCCATCGTATAGCGGTTTTGTGGCGATTTTACAGCAACACTTTTACGGGAAATTAGTATTATCACTCAATAAAAAAGCCCGTTCCCAAAGGAGCGAGCTTTTTTATCAGCTAAGCTTTTAAAAGAACAAGTAATATTATCTTGCGTCCTCAGCGAATTCGCTTTCAACAAGAGCAACAAGGCTGTTGACTGCAAGCTCTTCGTCTGCACCGTCGGCAATGATTCTTATGGAAGTTCCGCCGATAATGCCGAGGGAAAGAACGCCAAGAAGGCTCTTGCCGTTTACACGTCTTTCTTCCTTTTCAACCCAGATGGAAGACTTGAACTCGTTTGCCTTCTGGATAAAGAAGGTTGCAGGACGGGCATGAAGGCCAACCTGATTCTTAACTACTACATCTTTTACGAACATACCAATAACTCTCCATTTCCAATAATAAAACACAGGGTTTCTTATGAATGTTGCTTTCTTACTTCAAGCCGCAGGATTCTGTCACCCGCCGTCTTGTTTGAAGCAAGTTTTATCCTCACTTTTTACAGTATACAAATTTAGTATCATTTAGTCAACGGACAATTATCACTAATTTTGCGTTTTGGGGCAAAAATCTGCTTTATGCCGACAAGCCGCCTAAAATCAGTCAACAATTTTGTGCGGTTTGACAACGAACATTTTACACATATTGGTGTTATAGGTATATTGCTGCCGCCTTTTTCGGGATGTCACTCTGCTGGGACATCTTCGATTCCGTCAAAAATGTGAGGGTGCTCGTCCAAAATCGCGCTTATTTCTGATAGATTTGCTTCGTCCACAAGGTCAAGCTTGGCGCTTTTCAGAAGCTCGGGACGCTTTTTGTAGGTCTCCTCCAGCTTCTTGTACCGCCGCCATTTCAGGATGTTCTCCCTGTGACCTGAAAGCAGGACCTCCGGCACGGGCATCCCCTCCCAAACCTCCGGGCGGGTATACTGGGGGTACTCCAAAAGGCTGTCAAAATGGCTTTCATCCTCGCAGGAGGTCTCGTGCCCCAAGGTGCCGTCAAGCATCCGCGCGATGCCATCCACCAAAACAACAGCCGGAAGCTCCCCTCCGGTGAGGACAAAATCCCCCAGCGATATCTCTTCGTCCACTATTTTATCTATGACACGCTGATCCACGCCCTCGTAATGCCCGCAGAGTATGAACAGGTCGGGCTTTTTGGCAAGCTCCTTGAATTTTTCCTGATTCATGGTTTTGCCCTTAGGCGACATGAACACAACATACGGCTTTCTGTCCCCCGCAACCGCCTTGTAGCACTGCCAGATTGGTTCTGCCATCATAAGCATACCCTGACGTTCGCTGTAGGGGGTGTCGTCCACGCGGTGGTGCTTGTCGAAGGCATAGTCGCGTATCTGGTGGCAGTGAAGCTCAAAAACGCCTGCGTCGCGAGCTCTACCCACTATGCTCGCCGAGAGCCAGGTTTCACAAAGCTCCGGGAAGAGAGTTGCAATGTCAATCCTCATCAAACAGCCCCTCCATGGGATATATTGTCATAATTCCGCCCTGAATGTCGGTTAAAAGTACTACTGACGGTATAGCCGGGATATAATATAACTTTCCGTTATCATTTTTTATCTCGTAAACGTCGTTTGCGCCGGTCTGCAGAACGTCGGTTATCACGCCGAAGACGCGTCCCGCCTCGTCGCGCACTTCAAGACCGATAAGGTCAGCAACGAAGTAGGAGCCTTCGGGAAGGTCGGCGTCGTCGCGGTCGATGTACAGGACTTTTCCGCGCATAGCCTGCGCCTGCTCGGGGGTGTCAACCCCTTTTATCTTGGCGATCACCATATTCCCCTGCGGTCGGATGCGCTCGATGTCATAGACGCGCTCACCGGTTTTGGAGTATAGTCTTTTAAAGCCGCAGAGGGATTCGGGGGAATCGCACCAAGGCTGAATTTTTACTTCGCCCTTAAGACCGTGGATGGAGACGATTTTTCCGGTTTCGAGGTATTTTTGCATGGTTATGCTCTCCTTTGGTTGATAGTTACAGGCTCCTGTTATAAAAAACAGCCTCTGTTTAAAAGGCTGTTTTTCAAAACATACAAACTTGGGCATTTCCGTCCAACCATGCAACCAACAGCAGGATGATTGCTGCCATTCTGTTGTCTGAATGCAAACAATAAAAAGGACGGAGGAAATGCGATGGCTGCGAAACTAAAGTACGGCTATTGCAAGTTTTGATGCCGCCTGTCAGTCAATTTCAACCATTATCTTCTCATTGACCCTTGCAGCTCCCGCTCTCATAAGAGTGCGTATAGCCTTGGCGATTCTTCCCTGCTTGCCTATAACTCTTCCCATATCGTCCGGTGCGACGTGCAGGTGATACACAATAACTCCGTCTTCGTTGGGCTCGTCGCAGGTTATTTCAACGGCGTCCTTGTCTTCAACAAGCTCTGCCGCAATTGTTTTCAAAAGTTCTTTCATTTCAATCTTTTCCTTTTAATAGTATACTGCGCCCGCCAATCTGACGGCGCTTTTAGCTTGCATTTTGCTTTTCGCTTTGATTCGTTTTGACCGGCTTTCTGATTATCAGCAAGGCTTTCGCCCGAAGCAAAACCGCACGGAGCGACTGCCCTGCTGAAAAAAGCCTCTGAAATCATCAGATAACGCCGTTCTTCTTGAAGATAGCCTTAACGGTATCGGTGGGCTGAGCGCCGGTTGCGATCCACTTCTTGGCCTTCTCTGCGTCGACCTTCAGAACGGAAGGCTCAACAGTGGGGTCATAGTAGCCGATCTCTTCGATAAAACGACCGTCTCTGGGGTATCTGGAATCGGCTACAACTATTCTGTAGAAGGGATCCTTCTTAGCGCCGATTCTTCTGAGTCTGATTTTTACTGCCATGTCTATTTCACCACCTAAATGTAATTCTTTATATATTAACCTTTATTTTTAGGTTAACGACTGTTTTTCGGTCTGCGGGATACTTCCCGCCGGATATTCCGTCAGAAGCCCTTAAACTGATTCATCAGTTCAGGCGGGAGGTTCGGCATTCTGCCCTTTTTGCCTTTGCCCTTGCCGTTGCTTGCTTTGCCGAGCTTCTTCATCATGTCCTTCATCTGCTCGTACTGCTTTAAAAGACGGTTTACATCCTCCACCCGTGTGCCGCTTCCGGCGGCTATTCTGCGCTTACGCTTGGGATTTATGATGGATGGATGTGCGCGCTCCTGCGGGGTCATCGAAAGGATTATAGCTTCGGTTCGTGCGGGCTGGCGCTCGTCTATGGCGTTTTCGTCGATCTTGTTTGCACCCGGAATCATCTTTATAAGGGACTTTATCGAGCCCATCTTTTTGATTTGCTGCATCTGATCCAAAAGGTCGTTCATGTCGAACGAGCCTTCCATCATCTTGTCGGCAAGCTTTTCGGCTTCCTTTTCGTCGATGGTGTTCTGTGCCTTTTCTATAAGCGTCAGAACGTCGCCCATGCCCAGAATTCTTGATGCCATGCGCTCCGGGTGGAACGGCTCGAACTCGTCGAGCTTTTCGCCCATGCCCACAAACTTGATTGGCTTGCCCGTCGCCGCGAGGACTGAAAGCGCCGCGCCGCCGCGGGTGTCAGAATCAAGCTTGGTCAGTATTACGCTGTCGATATTCATAGCTTCGTCAAAGCTCTTGGCGACGTTTACCGCTTCCTGACCGGTCATAGCGTCGATAACCAGCATTATTTCGCTGGGCTGGGCTATTTCCTTTATATCGCGAAGCTCGTTCATAAGCTCCTCGTCTATCTGCAAGCGACCGGCGGTATCGAGTATAACGATATCGTTGCCGTAGTCCTTAGCGTGGGAAAGGGCGGCCTTGACTATCTTTCGCGGGTCAATCTGACCCATCTGGAAGACCGGAACACCAGCCTTCTCTCCGACGATTTCAAGCTGCTTTATAGCCGCCGGGCGGTAGATATCCAGCGCGACCAGCAGAGGTCGCTTTTCCTGCGATTTAAAGTACTTCGCGAGCTTTGCCGAGTGGGTGGTTTTACCTGAGCCCTGAAGACCGCACATCATGATGACGCAGGGCGGCTTTGCGGGGAAGTTTATTTTGCTGTTGGATTCGCCCATCAGCTTTATAAGCTCCTCATGGACGATTTTTACGACCTGCTGAGCAGGTGTCAGGCTTTCCAGAACATCCGCGCCGACGCATCTTTCCGAGACCTTTGCAACAAAGTCCTTGACGACCTTATAGCTAACGTCCGCCTCTAAAAGCGCCATGCGTATTTCCTTCATGGAAGCTTTAACATCCGCCTCGGTAAGTCTGCCGTGCGATTTGAGCCGCTTGAAAACGTTTGCCAGCTTTTCGCTTAATCCTTCAAACGCCATTTATATGCTTATTCCTTTCCGGTAGATTTCTTTCTTGCCAGCATTGAAGCGCCGGAAATGCTCGATTTTATAGCCTCAAGCTTTTCTATGACGCTTTTGGTGGTAGTATATGTTTTGCAGTCGCCGATTATTTCATCACACCGCGAGGTTATATGGCGAAGGAGCGTATTGCAGTTTTCGACTATCTCCATAACGCCTATCTTTTCGTCCATTTCCAAAAGGGCTTCCTCGCCGCGCTTAATGCTGTCCCTTACGCCCTGGCGGGATATCCCCTCGTCCTGCGCGATTTCGGACAGTGAAAGGTCGCTATTGTAGTACAAATCCAGCATATCACGCTGTTTTTCGGTCAGCATATCGCCGTATACATCTAAAAGAGCTGAAAATCTGAGATCCTTTGCCACAACATCCACCTTCGCTTTACTGAAAAGAACACTAAATCTTGTTTTGAATGTAAAGCCATAAAACTTTACAGAAGATATTATATAACATTCTGCGGAATTTGTCAATAGGAATAGGTGAATTTTTTTGATTTTCATGAGATTTTTTGCGCGGGATATTGCCGCCGAACTCGAAAAGTTTGAATCGGTACTTTGCAAAATCTCATTTGATTTTGTGCGGTAATCGATAGATAACCGATCAAAACCCTACCGAAAGTTGGATGAAAGTTAGTCAAAAGTGGAACAAAACTTGAACGAAATAGGTACGAAACTTATCCGAAACTTGAACAAAAGTGATACGAAACTTGAACGAAACTGATTCAAAAGTGATTCAAAACTGTCAAGCTGTGATTATGAAATATCAATGCATATGTGCTGATTATGCCTACATTTATTGGGCTTTAAACATATGTCATATTCGTATGAATCAAAAACGTAAAATCAACTTTTGTGCGCAATGTATATCATAGATAAAGAGAAAGAAAAAGAAACAGAAAAAGAGAATGATAAGAATAAGAGTGTATAAAGAAAAAGATAAACACAAATACAAGTTCTAATACAAGTAAGTGTTCTAATGAAACCGCAGTTGGTGTAAATCACCTTCGGAGTATGCCGCTGTCGCGGCGGAACACACACCCGCTTGCAGGGCGCAGATTATTTTTGATTTTTTCGGCGGATATATCGCGTAAGATTTTTTGAACATATGTTCTGGTTTTGCTTGACTTTTGGGTGGAAATGTGGTATTATATTAATTAGAGAGAGGCTTTCAGGGATAAAACCTGACAAGCCTCCTATTAATGTGATTTCGGCTGCCATCCCAGACTTGGGGTAGCAGCCGTTGATATAGATTTTATTCTTCCTCTGTCACAGCAATATGCAAATCCGTCAGCTGAACATCATCCACCTTGGCAGGGCAGCTCGACATCAGCTCGCTGGCGTTCTGAACCTTCGGGAATGCAAGCACATCCCTAAGATTATCCGCCCCTGCGAATATCATCGAAAGTCTGTCAAGACCTAAGCCCAGACCACCGTGCGGCGGAGCGCCGTACTTATAAGCTTCAACTAAGAATCCGAACTTGGCCTCTATTTCCTCATCTGTAAGACCGAGCAGGCGGAACATATGGTTTTGAAGCTCGCAGTCAGTGATTCTCATTGAGCCGGAGCAAAGCTCGGTGCCGTTGAGAACAAGGTCATAGCACTTCGCGCGGACGTTTGCGGGGTCGGTATCGATATAGTCAAGGCACTCGTCCAGCGGCATGGTGAAGGGGTGATGCATAGCGTCCCAGTGTCCGGTCTCGTCGTTATACTCGAAGAACGGGAACTCGACTATCCACAGCAGGTTATACTTATCCTTGGGGATAATATCCATCTTCTTTGCGGTGATAAGGCGGAGTGCACCCAAAACGGGCAGAACGACCTTATCCTTATCCGCCGCGATAAGAACTACATCACCCTTTTCGGCTCCTGCCGCACGCAGGATGGCTTCGAGCTCGCCATCGCGCAGGAATTTGGCGAACGAGCAGTTGGGGGCATCATCCAGCCATCTTATATATGCAAGACCCTTTGCGCCTATTCCCTTGGCGTGTTCGGTAAGCTTGTCTATCTCCTTGCGGGTGTAGGTTGCCGCGCCGTTTTTGATGACTATTGCACGAACCGAGCCGCCGGCTTCAAGCGCCGATTTGAAGACCACAAAGTCAACGTCCTTGACAGCCTCACTGATATCCTGAATCTCCATTCCGAAGCGGGTATCGGGCTTGTCCGAGCCGTAGCGGTTCATAGCGTCGGCAAAGGTCAGGCGGGGGATGGGGGTCTGAATATCTATGCCCTTGATTTCCTTAAAGAGCCGCTTCATAAGCCCCTCGCCGATATCTAAGATATCCTCAACGTCCACAAAGGACATCTCCATATCTATCTGAGTGAACTCGGGCTGGCGGTCTGCGCGAAGGTCCTCATCGCGGAAGCAGCGGGCGAGCTGGATGTAGCGGTCGAAGCCCGCAACCATAAGCAGCTGCTTGTATATCTGCGGCGACTGCGGAAGCGCATAGAACTTGCCGGCATGGATTCTTGAAGGCACCAGATAGTCACGCGCACCCTCGGGGGTGGAGCGGATCATCATGGGGGTTTCTATCTCCAAGAAGCCGTTTTCGTAGAAGTATTCGCGCGTGACGCGCGCGATATCATGGCGCATCATAATGTTTTTGGTGAGCTTCTGGGTGCGAAGGTCGAGATAGCGGTACTTGAGCTTAAGCTCGTCGTTGACCTTCTCGGAATTGGTGATTTCAAAGGGAGTCGTCTGAGCTTTCGAGAGGATTTTGAGCTCGGTGACCCGGATTTCGACCGTTCCTGTTCTGATTTCGGTGTTTACACTCTCACGCGGGGTGACCATGCCCTTTGCCATAAGCACGTATTCGTTGTGTACGGATGCCGCCTTTTCAAACACAGCAGGGTCGGTGCCATCGCCGAAAGCAAGCTGAACGATTCCGGTGCGGTCGCGCAAGTCGATGAAGATAAGGTTGCCAAGGTTGCGAACCTTCTGGGCGAAGCCGCCGACTACGACCTCACAGGGGGTCAGCGGGATTTCCGCACAGTAGTGGGTGCGGCGTAGGTTTTCCATTCTGTCCATTTTTATTTTTCTCCTTTTTGGTTAGCTTTATGTGATATTGTACGGTCTTTCACCGCTCAATCAGCCTTGAAATGTGCTATCCAGCGCGCTCTCTAAGCCCTCAGTCTCAAAAATCTCATTGAGAATCAGCGGCGTAAATCCGGAGGCGATATCTGCGAGCGAAGCGGGACTCTCCTCACCTGTTCGCATATTCTTAATCTTAACCTCGCCGGATTCAAGCTCGTTATCTCCCAGCACGCAGACAAACTTCGCGCCTATCTTATTTGCATACTTCATCTGTGGCTTCAAGCCTCTTCCCACAAGGTCAAACTCAGCGGCATAGCCTTCTTCTCTGAGCTGCTGACAGAGCACCGCCGCTTTTGCCTGGGCGGCTTCACCCATCGGAGCGAAGTAGATATCGCAGGTTTTGGCTTCAAGGAAGTCCTTCTTCTGCTGTTCCATGGTAAGAATAAGTCTTTCAAGACCCATTCCGAAGCCGAGTGCAGGGGTGGATTGTCCTCCCAGCTCTGAGACTAAGCCATCATACCGTCCGCCGCCGCAGACAGTTCCCTGCGCGCCGATATCCTTTGATATGAACTCGAATACGGTTCTGGTATAATAATCCAGCCCTCTTACTATCTTGGGGTTGACGGCAAATTCAACGCCGTTCGCCGTAAGAATCTCCTTGAGCTTCTCAAAGTGAGCGCGGCAATCATCACAGAGATAATCGAGGATTATGGGCGCACCCTTGGCGATTTCTGAGCATATCGGCGACTTGCAATCAAGAATTCTCATAGGATTCTTGTCTAAGCGTTCGCGGCAGGTGTCGCAAAGCTCGTCCTTTTTGGCGCTGAAATATTCCTTTAATGCTGCGTGATACTTCTTTCTGCACTCGGGGCAGCCGATCGAGTTAATATTCAGCTCGATGTTTTCCAGACCGCACTCATCCAGAACCGACTTTGCCAAAAGAATAATTTCCGCATCGGCATAGGGGGATGCCGCGCCGAACATTTCAATACCGAATTGGTGGAATTCGCGCAGCCTTCCCGCCTGGGGCTTTTCGTGACGGAAGCAGGGGATAACATAATATACCTTCTGCGGGAAGCCCTCGTTCATGACGCCGTTTTCGAGCATTGCGCGAACTACTCCCGCCGTGCCCTCGGGGCGCAGGGTAAAGGTTTGGTCGCCCTTGGAGGATACGGTGTACATCTCCTTGGTGACAACGTCGGAGGTATCCCCCACCGAGCGGACGTATAAGCCGGTCTCCTCAAAAACGGGAGTCCTTATTTCGCGGAAGCCAAACTGCTCAGCGCAGTCGCGGACTATCTGCTCCACGGTGTGCCATTTGTTTATCCCTGCGGGCAGAGCGTCCTGCGTGCCCTTGGGTCTTTGCAAATATTGTGCCATAAAATTTTCCTTTCGTGATTTATTTGGTGTTTTATCTATTTTATATCATCGATATTGATATCCTCGATAAGCTTATTTTCAGCGTACCATTTCAGCCGCCTGATTTCGTTTGTGACTATTTCAAGCCCCTTTGCGTTTGCAAACCAGTTTCCCCGCCTGCTCAATATATCATCCGCCGGGCAGGGTATAAATTCGTACATATCAAGCCGCCTTTGGGCTAAAAGCAGTGCCCTGCGCATATGATAGGCTGTTGTCACCAGTATTATTTTGCGGCATTCGGGAAGCCGCGCTCTGATAATCTCCCTTGAAAAGTCAAGATTTTCGGCTGTGGTGAAGGCTTCGGTCTCGCAGAGGATTTTATCCTGCGGGATGCCAAGCTCCTGCGCGGTGCGAAGCATTGAGATATATTCCGGCATGAAGCCGTGCGGGGTCTGCTGTGCCTTCCCTCCCGAAAAAATAAGATGTTCCGCCTTGCCGTCGAAGTAGAGCTTTGCCGCGGCGGGAACTCTGTAAAGGCTCGCCTTGCTGCTCCCCAGAACCATTATAAGGTCGGCGCGCTCGCCGTTGTATTCAAGACCGTCATACAGAAGCTTATCCACAAGCGGGCGGGTAAGAGCGTAAGGGTTTATCTCCGAGATTCGCATATCATCCTCCTTTAATGCCCCGAATTCAGGGCGGACATCATAATATCAAATAAAAAAGGCAGAAAGTCATCTCCCCAAAAGGGACGACTTCTGCCGTGGTACCACCCTTGTTACTGCCCGAACCGGACAGTCACTTAGCTTCCTTAACGCGGAAAAACGCCGCGGCTTTTGTCCCATCGCACATTCACCCGATATATCCGGATGTCCGACAAGGCTTTATAACCGCAGGGCTCGGAGGTGTCCTTCATTTATGCACCGCGCCGACACTCTCACCAAATCATGCCGTTCTCTTTGCCGCAGGTGCAAAAACTACTCTCCCCGTCTCAGCCATTTAATATTTTCATATTGATTTTTTGTAATGTTTTTGTTGATATATGTTGTGATGCTCTGTTCTGCGCCGTCAAACCGTCATATCGCGGTAATTGTCCCTATAGTCAAGGTCTCCTCTTTCCAGAGCCATAATAAGGGCTTCGGCGGTTGCTATGTTTGTTGCCACCGGGATATTGTAAACGTCGCACAGTCTTAGGATATCTCTCTCATCTGGCTCACTGGTCTTGCGGCGGATAGGATCACGGAAGAAGAGCAAAAGGTCTATTTCATTGCAGGATATTTTCGAGCTTATCTGCTGACAGCCGCCCTGAGAGCCCACAAGATATTGCTGGATTGCAAGGCCTGTTGCCTCTGAAACCTGTTTTCCGGTTGTACCTGTGGCACAGAGCTTGTGTTTAGAGAGTATTCCGCTGTATGCGATGCAGAATTGAATCATAAGCTCTTTTTTTGAATCGTGTGCTATAATTGCAATGTTCATTGGGCGGACTCCTTTCAAATAGTTATATTATTTCAGATATAATTTTCCCTATATTATTTACCATACAAATGATTATATCACACGAATATCAAAAAGTCAAAGATTTTTTGAAAAAATATCATCCAAATTAGAAATATAAAAAACAGCAATATTCCTAAAAAGTATTGGTTGTTCAGCAGATGGACGATTATTATTAATCAAAAAAGTCTTCTGAAAGTAAAGTCATCAGTCGGATAATAAGTTTGTTTATTAAATTAATATTCTAACGGTATGGACCGATGTCTGATGATTTACAATGACAGAAAGTGTCATTGTAAGCGCGGGGATCTCATTGGGTGAGGTATAGGCGTGCCTCCAGCTTGCTGTGGCAGGTGGATGCCGGGACGCTGTGCGTCCTGAGCGAAGCGGCATCCTTCGGGGTGCTGCTTCGCTAACGCGCCCGTGGCGCGTCGGCATCCGCCCCGCACTCGGTTCTCTCATTTCACAAACTGCGACAGAACACTAAGCCCGATGGCGCGCCGGTCGGGAACGCACAAACCATCCTTTAAAACAGCTATGCTCAAACTGCAAAATAGGCAAAACAAAAGTCCGGCGTTTACGTCCATAAATGGCAATCAAAAAAAGAGATGTGCGCAGAAGTTCGCACATCTCTCAAGACTAAAATCAGAGACGGAGTAAACGCGGCAGACGGCAAAACAAAAGAATGCCCCTATCACAGCGTGAGCCGTCTGCTCGCCTCGATTTTTTACTCAATAAGCCTTGCCCCAAACAACCATGCAGGTTGCCGGTTTTCCGCAGCAAACACACTTATCATCTATATGCTCCTGCTCCAGCGGGATGCATCTCGAGCCTACGCCGGTAAGCTCCTTGACCTTATCCTCGCACGCTTCGTCTCCGCACCACATTGCCTTGACAAAGCCGTCGCCTTTTTCCGCGAGCATAGCGTTGATTTCCTCAATAGAGGTGCAGCTGTAGGTTCTTGCCTGCTGGTTTGCCAGAGCCTTTTCATACATACCGTCGTGAACAGCCTGCAAGCGCTCCTTAACTCCCTCGACGAGATTTTCAAGCGGGATAAAGGTCTTGTTCCTGTTGTGACGCTCTACCGCTACGCACTTGCCATCCTCAATATCTCTCGGACCTATCTCTATGCGGAGCGGGACGCCGCGCATTTCGTATTCCGCGAACTTCCATCCGGGTGAATTTTCGCTGTCGTCCAGCTTGACTCTTATTCCGGCGGCTTTGAGCGTGTTATAAAGCTCGTTCGCCTTGTCGAGTACGCCTTCCTTGTGCTGGGCTATCGGGACTATTACTACCTGAACCGGAGCCACTGCCGGCGGCAGGACTAAGCCGTTGTCGTCACCGTGGGTCATTATTATCGCGCCGATAAGGCGGGTGGTAACACCCCAGGAGGTCTGATGCGGCACCTGAACGGTGTTGTTTCTGTCGGTATAGGTTATTCCGAAGGCTTTGGCAAAGCCGTCTCCGAAGTAGTGGCTTGTGCCCGCTTGAAGTGCCTTGCCGTCGTGCATTAAAGCCTCTATAGCGTAGGTGGAGACAGCGCCCGCGAACTTATCGCTTTCAGTCTTCTTGCCCTTGATTACCGGCATTGCAAGCGCCTGCTCGCAGAAGTCGGCGTAGACGTTTAACATCTGCTCAGTCTCGGCGATAGCCTCCTCGGCGGTTTCGTGGATAGTATGCCCCCCCTGCCACAAGAACTCGCGGGAACGCAGGAATGGACGGGTGGTCTTCTCCCACCTTACGACCGACACCCACTGGTTATACAGCTTGGGAAGGTCTCTGTAAGAGTGTACAACGTTTGCATAATGCTCGCAGAACAGGGTCTCCGAGGTCGGGCGGACGCACAAGCGCTCCTCTAACTTCTCATTTCCGCCGTGGGTTACCCATGCAACCTCCGGCGCGAAGCCCTCAACGTGGTCCTTCTCCTTGTTCAAAAGGCTCTCCGGGATGAACATAGGCATACAAACGTTTTCGTGACCCAGTTCCTTGAAGCGGGTATCCAGAATCCTCTGCATATTCTCCCAGATGGCATAGCCGTAGGGGCGGATAACCATGCAGCCCTTAACGCTGGTGTACTCAATAAGCTCCGCTTTCTTTACGATGTCGGTGTACCACTGTGCAAAATCCTCGCTCATCGGGGTGATGGATGAGACGAGCTTTTCGTTTTTATCTTTAGCCATATTTAATCTTCTCCTTAAATTTATTTGCCCTCTTTTTTGGGGGATGTGTCCGAGCTATCCTCAGTCTTAGAGTAATCGGGTGTGTTCAGATTTGAACTATCATTTAAATCTATACTCTCCTCCACCCTTTCGGGAAGGGGCGCGCTTTCAAAGGGGGATACCGGAGCTTTGGGAATCTGGCTGTAATCGGGGGCTTTGCCGCGCTTTTTGTCGATAAATGCCGCCAGCTTGGGCGTTACGACTGCAATCACGAAGATCCCCGCGAACATAAGCATGACAATAATCATAAATTTAGCGATATTCGCCGAGCCGAGAGCTATTACAGACATATTCTCATCCCCTTTAGCTTGTAGTTTGATTTATAATATAGCACATTGAAGCCGGTTTGGCAAGAGGGATGGGAGAAAAAGTTGGGGAGTTGATAAACGGGAATACTGCTTTTTGCTTGAATCGCGGACTAAAAATCGCCGCGAAATCCATAACTTAATGATTTCACGGCAATTCTTGACGTATTTATTGTCTTCATAACATTAACAATGAATGGCATTTATATCCCTAAAATATAAAATCCGTTGCATTGCTTCGCTTGGTTCAGCCAGTCAATCAGCTTCTCATAATCCTCCGGCTTATTTTCGCAAATCCTTTCGATAATCAAGGGGATAAGCTCGGGACTGTAGTAATTGATTCCGAAGCAGTCAACTATGCCGGTCTTCATGTTGTTATAGGTTCCGCAGTTGAAAATATTGCCGTAATCGTCCAAAAACCTGTTCATATCCTCTGCGCTGACATACAGCGAATCATTCTGCCGCATACTTTTGTCGGCGCTGTTCACAGAAACCAATTTTTTCAGACGCGTTTTATCTGGCAGCTTGCAGAACGCTATTTCTATGAAACAGCTTCCGCCGAAAGCTCTTCTCTCATCCTGAGATGAAAAGGTATAAAACATAAAATTTCACCTGCAAATAGCCGAAGCTTCCGTCAATCCCCTGTATACTCAACAACCACCGCGCTTGAAACGCCATCTATAGCGGAGATCTTATCCACAAAAGCGGTATCGCCCTTCTTTACCTTTACATCCAAGGTAAGCTCGGTTTCGCCCTTATACTTAGCCTTTCCGCGAAGCTTGGTCTTGACGGTTTCAAGCTCCTTTTTAACAGCCTCAGCGGCGTTGTCTGTGTACTTAACAACAAGCACATATGTCCTTTTACCCTTGCCGAGGACGGTGAACAGTATGTAAACTATGGATATAGCGGCAGTTGCGATAAGGGCAAAGGGATAAAGTCCAGCGCCGGAGGTTATACCGGCGGCTATTCCCCAGAACAGGAAGCCGACGTCGAGAGGGTCCTTGACGGCAGAGCGGAAGCGGACGATTGAGAGCGCGCCCACCATACCAAGCGAAAGCACTAAATTCGAGCCGATGGTGATAACTACGAACGCGGTTATAATGGTGGTCATAACTATGAGCACCGCAAAGCTTTCACTATAGACCGCGCCGCGGTAGAAGATCTTATAAACGAAATAGATTACCAATGCGCATATCGCCGCGCACGCCAGCGAAACAAGTATGTATGATACCGTTAAATGCTCGACCAGGCCTAACTGTTCGACGCTTTCCTTTAATACTGCTTTAATACTGTCCATTTTCAGTCCTCCGTTTGGTTTTGTTTTAATTTTTTTAGATACGTTTGCGCAGCGTCAGATAAATCATTAATACTTTTGCTTTAAGAGACTAAGCGCGTCCCTGCAAAGGCAGAACTTTGAAAGAGCTATCCGCTCGCCGTGGGCGGTCGAGACCAGATCCCTTATATACACCGGCAGAAGCTCGTCGTATTTGACCTCGAAGATTACCGAGCCGTCCGGGAATATCGGAACGGTCACAAGCTCATTGTCGAAGATATCCGCGCTTGATATGCCCGCATGGAGTGCCTTGTCAAAGGTCAGGCGGACGTTTCCGACCGGGTGAACATAAGCCTCCCTGTCGTAATCCACCACCACCGACGGAGCAAGCCCTCTGCCTTTTGCAAGGGACAAGACCTCTTGGCACAAGGGGTCATCGCTGTTATAAAGCTCCGAAAAGTCGCCGCTCACCATTCCGTCCGCCGCTTGGCGGGATACCGATACCGCGCGCTTTTTGATGCGGTCGCCCCGCTTTTCCTTGCATTCAAGCTTTATCACCGAATCGGAGTGGTTATATATCCTTAAGCGGTACTTTTTTCTGTCTGCAACGCCGGAGAGCTTTTCATAGTACGCCGTGCGCGAAGCATCGTCGAAATAAAGGCTGCGGATAAAGTACTCGCCGTCGGTGCCGGCGTTTTCATCGCGCTCAAGCAGGGATGAAAGCCGCGCGCTCATCAGCCGATAGTCCGCCTGTGAAAGCAGAAGCTTTATTTCGTGGCGAAATTTTGGCACTCGATCACCTCATCGAATTACTTTTGAAAGCCGAAAAACCTGACCTGAATTTCACTTCGGCTTTACATTCCTTTAAATTATACAACACTTCTCCACCGGTTTCAAGTATTTTTATAAATTTTGATGATAAATTTATGCTTATGGGCGGGAAAGTAGTTTACAATTCGGAATTTTGGTGATATAATATGATAGTATTTTTAGACTTTGATTTCGGGGCTTTTGATTCTTCGGGAAAAGGCGTGCCCAGGATACCGCAAACTTGTCGGTGCGCAGAATCCCGATAAATTGACAGCCGCAGAAAGTACAAAATCATCATCTTACAATGACAGAAAGTGTCATCCTGATGGAATGCTTGCGCATCACATGAATATAGCGATAATTTTATTGCAATATTAATTACCGATAGTATTATTAGTCTAAATTATAAATCTTAGTATATTTGGAGAAATCGATATGGAAAGAACCTCTTCACGCAAAAAAATAGCTGTGATAATCGCTGTTACCGCGCTTTTGGCGGTAGTGCTTATTGCAACCCTCGCGGCGGAAAAATGGGTCACTTATAACCCCACTCCGGTTAAATCTGTCACCGCTGATGAGCTTGATTCCGGTGCTCAGCCGCCGCTGGCTATCGGCTCGACAGAAAACAGCCCAGTCAAGTTCTCCCTGCCCTGCGGCTTTTACAGCAAGAATCAGAAGCTCTACTTAAGCGCGCAGGATGCTGTCAGGATACATTATACCAAGGACGGCAGCGACCCCCGCACCGACGGTAAGCGCTACAGCGAAAACGGCATCAGCCTTAAAATTGACGGCGAGAGTGACTGCAAAATCTACACTATAAACGCCTGTGCCGAGTATGCCGACGGCAGCTTTTCGGATGTCGTCACCCAAAGCTATCTTTTAGGCACGGACATATACAACCGCTTTGACTGCTTGGTCTTCTCCATATCCATCGACCCTGATTATCTTTACAACTATGATGACGGTATATTCATCCTGGGCAAAATGCGGGATGATTACCTTGCCACCAAGCCCACTAAGGAGATTCAGCCCACCGACCCTGCAAACTGGAACCAGCGCGGCATGGCTGGCGAGCGCCCTGCATTTGTGGAAGTTTATGAGCATGACGGCGAGTGCGTCATCTCCCAGAAATGCGGTATGCGCATTTTCGGCGGATGGTCGCGCGCCAACAACCAGAAAAACATCCGTCTTTTTGCAAGAAGCGAGTATGACGAGGTAAACAACCGCTTCCGCTATGAATTCTTCCCGGATGCAACCGACTCCAACGGCGACAAGCTTAAATCTGCCAAGAAGCTTGCTCTGCGCGCCTGTGCCAACGACAACGGTGCACTTTTCGCGCGGGATGATACAATGTCCTACCTTGCAATGCCGGCGGATATCGACGCCAAGCACTCCCGCCCGGCGGCGGTCTTCCTCAACGGCGAGTATTACGGCTTTGTATGGCTTCAGGAGGTCTTCTCAGGTGACTGGCTTGACCATAAATACAATGTAGAGGACGGCACATGGGACATCCTGAAGGGCTGTGAATACATGATAAAGGACGACCCCGACGAGGATATCAGCGCGGCGAGGGATGATTTTGTGGAAATGCAGTCCTACGCCTACAAGGATTTGACCGACGATGAAACCTTCGCCGAGCTTGAATCCATGCTGGATATCGACAATTTCCTGACATATAACGCCATAAACTCATATATAGGCAACGGCGACTGGCCGAACAACAACTATAAGGTTTACAGGTACGTCTCGGGGGATGGTTCCTTGTCTCAAAGACAGGACAGGCTGGACGGCAGATGGCGGTATATGCTGTTTGATACCGACTTTGCCTTAGGACTTTACGGTCATGACTTCTTGGAGAAGAACATCTGTTATCTGTTTGACGATGAGTATTTCGGCAGATTCCCCGAAAACTGGGATCTGGACGTCCACGACGACGGCGAAAAGTACTGGCGCAGCGACCTGCTGATCACCATGTCCAAGCGGGACGATGTCCGTGAGAAGTTCACCGGCATAGTGCTTGATATTATGAACTGGTACTACTCCCCCGAAAGGGTAACGGCAAAGCTGGATGAAATGCACACCCTAAGGCTTCACGAGCTTGTTGCCGCCGGTAACAACGGCACGGCAAACATATGGAGCGTAGACCGCGAGCTCGGGACTGCCAAGGACTGGATAACTAAGCGCCCCTACTCTGCAAAGCGCCAGCTTGCGCAGATATTCCCCGATTATTACGATTCCGAAAGCGTCTTCACGATAAGGGCAATTCCTACTGCGAACGCCACAATAAAGATAAACACCTGCGAGATAGCCCCCGATGAGGAATTTGACTTCAACGGCGAGTACTTTGTAGGAATGGAGATACCTCTGAGCGTCACCGTCGCCCCCGGCTATAAATTCGACAGCTGGGAAATCAACGGCGAAAAGGTGTATGAGCAGTCGCTCAGCCTTTCAAGCGAAAAGTACGGCGACAACATAAAGATAAGACTGAACGTTTCCTGCGAGTCTGCGGGAATAGATATCAGCGAGGTCTGCTATAAGGGCGGCTCGGATTATATCATCCTGAAAAACCTCAGTGATAAGGCTCTTTCCACAAAGGGCTTGACCCTTGCCGACAGCGACAGTGGAGAGGCGTTTATACTTCCTACCGCCGAGATAAAAGCGGGCAGAACGCTGAAAATCATCTGCAAAAACTATTCAAGAAGCGACGCGCTTGGAAGCATTGAATGCGATTTTTCACTCAAGGAGGGCGAAACACTTGTTTTAAAGGATTCCACCGGCAAAACTGTCCGCGAGCTTTATTTAAGAGATGCCGCAAAGAATTCGGCTTTGAAGCTGGATGAAATGAGCGGTGAGTATGTCGCCTATACGCCTTATCCTAAGACCAGGATATTGGAGGCTGAGCTGCCTTCTTGGGGAAACTGGGGCGGAGGATGGAATTGGTAATGCGGATACATCGCCGTAATGCGATTCCTTAACGCACCGTGTGTATAGCTTGCACCCTATATCAAAGTCACAAATCGCAAATTAAAATATAATGAAAAGAAGGAAAACCACCATGCCTGGAATCAAAATAACCTGCGACTCTACCTGCGACCTTACCGACAGCCTCTATTCAGACTACGGCATTACCGTAATGCCGTTGGGAGTTGTCTTGGGGATCGACCTGAAAAAGGACGGAATCGACGTCGACCCTGCCGCGATATTTGAATACGTCTCCAAAACCGGAGTGCTTCCCAAAACCTCGGCGGTGTCCGTAAGCGAATATTATGAAACCTTCAAGCAATTTTGTGTGGACGGATATTCCGTTATACATATAAACATCTCCAGCGACTTTTCAAGCTGCTATACCAGCGCTGTTCAGGCGGCTTCATTGGTAAAGGATGAGCTTCCGGGAGCGGATATCCGTGTTATAGATTCGCGGAATCTGTCCTCCGGCTCGGGGCATCTGGTGCTGCTGGCGCGGGAGCTTGCCGACAAGGGGCTTTCTGCCTCTGAAATAGAGCTTTGCTTAAACGACGCCAAGACCCGGCTTGATGTAAGCTTTGTTTTGCAGACCCTTGAATATCTGCAGAAGGGTGGACGATGCCCAAGTGTTGTTGCGTTCGGCGCGAATCTTTTAAAGCTCCGTCCAGAAATCGAGGTAAGAGACGGCAAAATGGGTGTTGGCAGGAAGTACCGCGGGTGCATGGAAAAATCCATCCTTGATTACGTCCGCGGAAGGCTGGCAGGAAGAACGGATATCGACACAAGAAGGATATTCATAACCCATTCACACGTCCCGAAGGAGATCGTTGACAAGGTAAAAGCGCTGGTTTTAGAGCTTCATCCGTTTGATGAGGTCATTGAGACTTACGCCGGCTGCACCGTTTCGAGCCACTGCGGACCTAACTGTCTGGGTGTTTTGTTCTTCACCAAGGAAAAGTAATGCTTAAATCGCGCTGAAATGCCATAAAAACGCTTGAAATCGACGGCGGATTGTGCTATACTTGTTGCAAAATAGTATTATGTGATATTGTATTAAGGATGTGATTGAGATGTTTAAAAAAGATATCGGCATAGACCTGGGAACAGCCAACACCCTTGTTTATTTAAAGGGTAAGGGAATTATTATAAGAGAGCCTTCGGTCGTCGCCGTTGATACCAAAACCGAACAGGTAAGATATGTCGGACAGGACGCTAAGAATATCATCGGTCGTACTCCCGGCTCTATCCGCGCAGTAAGACCGCTTAAGGACGGTGTTATCGCCGACTTTGACATGACTACAGCCATGCTTCAGGAATTTATCCGCAAGGCAAAGGGCAGCAATCCCCTTGTAAAGGCGAGGGTAATTATCTGCATACCCTCCGGCGTTACCGCGGTTGAGAGAAGAGCTGTAAGAGAGGCTGCCGAAGGTGCAGGAGCTAAAAGGGTATCTATAGTTGAGGAGCCTATGGCGGCGGCTATCGGCGCGGGTCTTCCGGTTGAAGAGCCTACCGGCTCGATGATAGTCGATATCGGCGGCGGCACAAGTGAGGTCGCGGTAATATCCCTCTGCGGAATAGTAACCAGCCGCTCGGTAAGAGTTGCGGGTGACGAGTTTGATTTATCCATCATCAACTTTATAAAGAAGAAATACAACCTGTTGATAGGCGAGCGCACCGCCGAGCATATCAAGATTGAGATCGGCTCGGCATACCCGGTCGGCGAGGAGCAGGATCTGGAAATAAAGGGCAGAAACCTTTTGACAGGTCTGCCTGAGAATATTACCATTACTTCGGACGAGATAAGGGAGGCTCTTTCCGAGCCGCTTTCGCATATTGTCGAGGCGATCAAGGTTACATTGGAGCGCACCCCGCCTGAGCTTTCGGCGGACATCATCGATCAGGGAATCACCCTTGCGGGCGGCGGAGCTATGCTTCGCGGGCTCGACAGGCTTATTAACGAGGAGACCGGCATACCGGTATACATCGCGGAGAGACCGCTCGACTGCGTTGTAGACGGAACAGGCAAGCTGCTTGAGAATATCGAGGAGCTGCACGATGTGCTTAATGGGAATGATAATTCGTATTGATATAGTTGGAGCTAAAGCTTAGCTTATATATCATACCTTCGTTTGAACCGCGAGTTTGTGCAGTCATGGACGCGTTCCACGCGTCCATAGGAGGACCCCCGGCGAGGGTCCTCCTACGAAAAAACAGTCCACTGGACTGTTTTTAATCTACCTCTCCTGCGCTTCGCTTCGCTGGGGATTTCGCTCCCTGCGGGGAGCGACTTGGGGCGCCGCCCCAAGACCCTGCCGCCCTTTCGAGAAAGGGCGGGCGGAAAGCTTTTTTAATTTTGCTATTGAAAGTTTGATTTTTTCGATAGGATAGCGGTCAACACAAGTTTATACTTTTGTTGCGCCGCTTTTTTAGTGAGTTATATTTTCGTCCTTCGTAAGACATTAAAGGAGAACATCAATGAAAGAATTCTTTTCCAGCAAAAAATTTAAAGTTATCCTTTGCATTTGCGCGCTTTTTGCCGGAATAATGATATATGCGGCGGTTTCCTCGTCGTCGAACTTTATAAGCTCGGCGATAGGAGCCGTTCTTTCTCCTGTGCAGAAAATATCAAACTCCATTTCATCCTGGGTCACCTCCCGCATTGATATGCTTGTGAACGCCGGCGACTATTACCGTGAGAATGCCGAGCTGCGCGATGAAATCGCGCGGTTGACCGCGCAGATGGCGGACTATGTTCAGGTCAAGCAGGAGAATGAGCATTTGCGTGAGATGGTGGAGCTTGCCGAAGCGAGCGAGGGCATTGAGTTTTCCGAGCCCTGCACCGTAATAGGCAGAACCGCCAACGATGTTTTCGGCTCCTTCTTCATAGACAAGGGTGCAAAGGACGGCGTTGAGGTCAACGACCCTGTTGTAACCCGCGACGGCTTAGCTGGATTTGTCAGCGAGGTCGAATACACCTACTCCAAGGTCACGGCAATCATATCAAACGACATCTCCATCGGCGTATACTGTGTCCGCACCGGTGAGACCGGCGTTACCGAGGGAAGCTACACATTAGCCTCCGACAAGCTTATGCGGATGATATACATCCCCCTTGACTGTGCCATGCAGGACGGCGACATCATCATCACCTCGGGCTATTCGGGAATAGTCCCCAAGGGGCTTGTAGTGGGCACCGTCAGTGAGATAAAGATATCCGAAAACGGCTTAAGCAAGCACGCTTTGGTATCGCCGGTAATAGATTCCGAAAAGCTGAAAACGGTATACGTAATAGTCGATTTCGACGGAAAGGGTTCGGGCTTTGAAAATGCGCAGTAAACCGAGAAAGCCGCTTCCGCTCCCGCTGAAAACGGTCATCAAGTGGGCGGTATTTATTATAACTGCCGCAATAGCCTTTGCTTTTTCGACTGCCGGGGGCTCTTCACATTCAAAGGCGCTGGCGCTTCTGCCGCTGGCACTCAGCATATCGGTATTTTCCGAGGAGATACCGTCGGCGGCGATGGGCGGCTTTGCGGGTTTGCTCATAGACATCTCGCAGGGGCAGCTTATCGGATTCACGGCTTTGTATCTTTGCCTCTGCTGCGGGCTTGTTTCGGCGCTTTTCAGACAGTTTCTGCGAAAAAACTTCATAAACTATGCCGCGGCGGTTATTGTCTGCGTATTTGCCTATCTTTATATCCAGTACTTTTTCTATTACAGGATATGGGAGTACGAGGGATATGGGCTTGTGCTTAAATCGCGGCTTCTGCCCTCCGCACTGAAGACCCTTATCTGGGCGCCGGTATGGTTTGTCTATGTCTGGCTGATAACCAAGCTTTCCGGAAAGAAGAAAACGCTGGAGATCGAAGAGGCGGACGAGAAGATTGACCGTGTTTGATTTAAGCGGGTTATTATTGTTTTAAGTGAGGTGAAATTCCATGAGCCAACACATTTATTCTACCGACGAGATTCGGGCGATATTAAACCCTGTGTTTAACAGACACAATGTTAAAAGAGCTGTTCTTTTCGGTTCCTACGCCAAAGGAACGGCTGAGCCCGGAAGCGATATCGACATTTTTGTTGACAGCGGTCTTAAGGGTCTTAGATTTTACGGCTTGCTTGAGGATGTCGTAACCGCCCTTGGCAAGGATGTTGACCTTCTTGATTCGTCGCAGATTCTGCCTCTTTCGAAGGTGGCTGATGAAATTTCTAAAAGTGGGGTTCTGATATATGATAAACAAGGATGAACAGGTAATTAGGAAAATTTACGACCATATATCCGCAGTGCTGAAATACTGCGAGCAGTGCAATAGCTTGGCTGATTTTCAAAGTGAATCCATGCGTGTGGAAGCCTGCGTTTTTAATATGATGCAAATAGGAGAACTTGCAAAGTTTTCACTTTCGGATTCGATGAAGCTTAAAATTAAATCAATTCCTTGGAATCAGCTTTACGGAATGAGAAACAGAATTGTCCATGGATATTCCGGCGTTAATATGCAAATTGTCTGGGATACCATACAGGAGGACCTTCCCGCTTTAAAAGCCGAGTTGGAAAAGTATATATAGTGTTTTTTATTGAAGCTCGATTATAGCATTTTATCCGCCGCATATTCATATCATAATCTAAAGGAACTATCCCATGAAAAAGCTATCCTCTTTCATCCGCGCCGCTATCGGTGTTGCTGTTATAGTAATATTTGCCGTATTCTTCGGAATACGGCTTATGAAAATACAGGTTGTTGACGGCGAAAAGTACCTTAGTATGTCTCACCGCTCCACCACTGCCACTCAGACCGTCTATGCCGTCAGGGGCGGAATAGTTGACAGCAAGGCGCGTCCTTTAGTGGAAAACAAGGTCTCATACAACGTTATAATTGAGTACTCCTTCTTCCCGGACAGCCTTTCCGAGCAGAACGAAACCATCCTGCGTATTGCCAATCTTCTTGAGGAGGATGGCATAGAGTGGATAGATGAGTCCCCGATAACCTTTGATATGCCATACGAGTATCTTTCGGACGCGAAGGAATCGGATATAAAAAGAATAATATCCAAGCTCAGGCTAAACAGCTATGCAACCGCCGAAAACTGCATAGCCAAACTTATTGAGGATTTCGACATCAGCTCGGAGTATACCGCCCGCGAGCGCAGAATAATCGCGGGGGTGCGGTATCAGATGATTTTAGCGGACTTCTCTTCCAAAACCGACTATGTTTTTGTAAAGGACGTCCCCATTGAGACGGCCTCAAAGGTGCGCGAGCTTCGCTCCTTCATTCCGGGGGCGGATATCGCCGAGGGCGCAGTCAGGGTCTATGCTTCGGGGGATATCTTCCCGCATGGAATCGGCTATGTAGGTCCCATTTACGCCGAGGAATACGAACAGCTTAAGGACAAGGGCTATTTTATCAGCGATACCGTCGGCAAAAGCGGCATAGAAAAGGCTATGGAAAGCGTTCTGCGCGGCAGGAACGGCGAAAAGCAGATAACGATTTTGAGCGATGGCACCGTTACCGAGCGGACAACAGTTGCGCAAAGTCCCGGAAATACTGTTATGCTTACCATAGATTCCGAGTTTCAGGCGAAGGTTCAGGATATCCTTGAAGCGCACATAGGCTATCTGAATCAGGGCAAGCTTACAAAGAAGGACAATGTTACAAAGGAATATCTTGATTTTTCGGAATGCAATTCCGGTGCGGCTGTGGTTATCGACGTCAAAACTGGTGCGGTTTTAGCTCTTGCCACCGCCCCGGGATATGATATAAACGACCTTTTGGAGGACTATTCCGCTGTCCTCAACGCCGAGGGCGCTCCACTTTACAACCGCGCGGTGGACGGTCTTTACCGCCCCGGCTCGGTAATGAAGACGGTTACGGCAATCGCTTCGCTCAGCGAGGAGATCATCACGCCGGAGGATAAGTTTTACTGTGCGCGGCATTATAACTTTTTGGATATAGTTGTAAACTGCACAGGCTCCCATGGAAATATCGGCGTGACCACTGCCATACAGAAGAGCTGCAACATCTTCTTCTATCAGGTGGTACAGAAGCTGGGACTGGATAAGCTTATGCAGTATCAGCAGGCGTTCGGGCTGGCTACCCAGCAGAATCTTGAAATAAGCTCGGCTAAAGGATATCTTGCCTGCCCGGAGACTTTTGAGAACTTGGGTCTTGAATGGACAGTGGGTCAGGTGCTTCAGGCGGCGATAGGACAGTCGGAGGTCGGGGTCACCCCGTTGCAGATGTGTGTTTTAGCGGCGACCATCGCCAACCGCGGCGAAAGGATGAAGCCTTACCTTGTTGATTCGGTGTGGGATTATAATATGCAGGATATGATATCCAAGACCGAGCCGCAGGTGGTCTCGAAGATAGACGCTGACCCCGAAAGGGTGTTCCAGCCGGTAATAGACGGCATGATTCTTGCCGGGGAGAGTACGACCGCGCAGACCTATTCCGCATCCAACGAGCAGGCGGCTTTTGAAGCGCAGTTTTCGACCGCAGCGCTTCCCGGAAAAGTAGCGATAAAAACCGGAACTCCGCAGGCGAGCAACAAGGCGACCCAGAATTCGACGGTGGTAGGGTTCTATCCAGCAGACGACCCGGAAATCGCTTTTGCAGTGGTTATTGAGGGCGGAGAGTATGCGAAGTATACCGTGCGCAAGATTATTGAGGCGTACTATGGATATGAAACCAAGGTTGTGGATATTGGCGGAGGGAAGATGAAGAGCATTTGCAGCTGACGCCGCAAACGTGATGCACTCGCTGAGCGAACTTCCTTTCTGCGCAAAAATCCCGCACAAAGCAGTATGTCCCCGACCGCTCCATATAAAAAAGAGATGCGCTTTTTTGCACATCTCTTTAAATTTTCGGCATTCCTACTTCATAGTAGAACTATTATTCAGCACCGGCACACTATACAAAAACAGCACATCCTGATTGTTGAAATCAACAAACCCACCTACAAATGCGCTTTGCAGATATCTTATATCTACAAGCGTGATTTTTTTATAGCTGTCTATCAGCAGCGGGGCGAGGGTCGAGCCGAAGGAATCGCGGAAGATTACAAGCTCCTTATCACTCAGGGCGTTGGGGTTTTCGATGGTTATAAGCGATTTTGAGCCGCACAGATACATTTCATATGGATCCCTGCCCTGGGCAAGCTCCATGCTGTATATCGGTATTTCCGAGTTTGATTCATAGTCGAACGCTGTGGCGGCTTCTATCGCAGGGTTGGTGATGTACTTTATCTCGTCCGCCGCAAGAGGAAGCGCGGACTGCCCTGCGTACACTCCCCAGAACGGGATATCAAGGGTGACCTCTTCAAAATCCTTGCCGAATGGCACGCCCATTTTCTCCGCCAGGCGCTGGGCGACGTCTATGATTTTTTCCTGCCGCCAGTGGATGTCGGTGGAGAAGTAATCGTCTGCTTCTAAAAGGTCACTGATTTCTATATTCTGGGCGATATCGCTTACGGCGGAGGATATCTGCTCGGCAAAGCTTTCGTAATCAAGGCTTGGATAGCCGTTCTGAGCGGCGATATAGCGGTTTTTGTCCGGGATTATGCACAGGTAGGCGTTGATATCCTTGCCTTTAAGATAGAGGTTGTAGATATTCTGAATCCTGCCAACGGCGTAGTCCACCGACCCCTGATTAAGGGGATATTCCAAGCGGGATGCCTGACCGTTTTGGATGTAGATGCCATTGTTGTCCTTCTGCCCGAGGGCGTAAAAGCTTGTTATCGCCTTCAAGCGGCGGAATGAGTCCCTTGCGGGGAACTGGTCGACTGAGTAAGTCTCAAATCCCGACATAAACTCGCCGGAGGCTATGCTTTGAAGCGATAGGGCGGGCATCTGGGCGAGCTTTCTGCGCTCGCTCTTTGATATATCCTCATCCTTAAGAATCAGCCCGGCGATAAGGAATATTCCTATAAATCCGCAGAAAAGCAGGGTAAGAGCATAGTTTTTTGCTTTTTCGGTCATTTTGATACTTTCCTTTCCTGCCTATCAGAATCTGAAATACAAAAACGGATTGAACGCACCGTCCACCATGTAGGCGGTGCAGACTGCCAGAAGAAGGATAAGGACTATCGGCTCGAGGAGATTCACGATCCTCTCCCCTGCCTTGGCAGTCTTTATTTTCGAGATCATCACGCCCGGCAGAGGTGTCGAGCCTATAATGCCTATTGCAAAAACGGCGGCGTAGCTTCGCAGGTAATACCACGCCTCAAAGCTCGCGGCGGGATATCCCCCGAAGCCGAACATCGAGGTGATGGTGCCTACAGCTTGCGAAAGCGCAGCAGAGTCGAAAATCACGAAGCCTATAAGTGTGAAGAGGATAACATAGGCATGGCTTATGATTTTTGACTTTTTCAAAAGCTTAAGCCCCCACAGCTTCTCGTTCATTAGCAGGACTGCATACAAAAGCCCCCAGACCGCGAAATTCCACGCCGCGCCGTGCCACAGTCCGGTCAAGAACCAGACCACGAAGATGTTGAAAATCCACCTTGGCTTGGAGACCCTGTTTCCGCCCAGCGGGATATATACGTAATCGCGGAACCACGTGCCTAAGGATATATGCCATCTGCGCCAGAATTCGGTTATGCTTGCGGAGATGTAGGGGTAATTGAAATTTTCGCAGAAGTCAAATCCGAAGATTTTGCCAAGGCCTATAGCCATATCACTGTAGCCGGAAAAATCGAAGTAGACGTGCAGAGCGTACGCAAGGGCGTATATCCAGAAGAACAGCACCGATTTGGACTGCGAATCCTTGAATATAGTGCAAAGCTCACCCATTACGTTTGCTATGAGCATCTTTTTTGAAAGACCGATTATGAAGCGGCGCACTCCCAAGGAAAATCCCGAAACGGTATGCTTGCGGCTTTCAAGCTGTTCGGCTATGTCGGAATACCGCACGATCGGTCCCGCTATCAGCTGAGAGAACATCGAGATATACGCCGCAAGGTTGACGAGACTTTTCTGCGCCTTGACCTCACCGCGGTAGACATCCGCGACGTAGCTTATTATCTGGAATGTGAAAAAGCTTATTCCTATCGGCAGGGCGATTTTAAGAAGCGGCAGGGATGTTCTAAAGACCGAATTGAAGCTTGAAATAAAGAAGTCGGCGTATTTGCAGTATCCCAGCGCGGATAAGCTTATCACGCAGGAAAGCACCAAAAACGTCCTTGAAAGCTTCTTTTTCTCGTGGAACCGCTCGATAAGCCGCCCGAAGATATACCCCTGAGTGATGGAAGCAAGCATCACTAAAAGATATTTAGGCTCGCCCCAGCCGTAAAAGAAGAAGCTGGATAGCATTATCCACAGGTTTTTTAGCTTGGTGGATATTCTGAACCGGCTTGGAATCAGGAAGTATACCGCTAAAACGCAGGGTAGGAAGTAGTATATGAACGGGATTGAAGAGAAGAGCATGGTGGCACCTATCTTTTTGTGTGATGATGGAGTGAGCGGGAGGATTTTTATTTAAGAAAAAAGAGCATAGAGATGGCGTGTCAAGCGTTTCGTTTGGCGGCACATGACCGGCGCGCCATCGGGATTTGTGTTCTATCGCAGTTTGCGGGGGACCCTGCTTAGTGTGGGGTGGAGGTCTGGACGCACCAGCGTCCCAAGCGGCGCTGCCGCTCACGCGCTATAGGCGCGTAGATCTCCGCCTGCTCACAGTATGATGGGCGCGCCTACCGTCTAACCTCTAACCGCGGACACAACCGCAGAGTGAGGCGTAAGCCACGACACGGCGGCGCAGCCGTCAATCAAAATCAGTCGAGTGAAATGCTTGACACATTATTGCACTGCAAAGTGCATTAAAAAACATCTTCCTCATAAACAAAGCTGACCTCGGGATATGCCGCAGTAAGGTTTGTTTTGAAGGTCTCTATTATTTCTTCATGTCCAAATGCACTGATAATGCAGTTCTTGTAAGTGGCAACAAACATCTTTTCCGGGAAGCCGCACATCCACTGGTTATTTTTTATCTTCTCCCTGATATCCGAAGCTATTGTTTCGGTATCATTAGAATCAATAACGTTATAGGCTCCGCAGGTGAAGGTATTGGCATTCAACATATGCATAAGGGCAGCTGCATCCGATACCTTATCATAGTCTGCGGCGGGAAGTAAAAGCATATATTCCACCGTTTCCGAATTGCCGTAGTCGCCGGTCATTTCGCCGGGACCGTCCATATTCTCTCCTCCTGCACCGGGGAACTTGTCATCCTCGGCATAGCCCGACCATACGGTGTTCAGAAGGTCGATGGGCTTGATATCCTCTTCGACAGGCTCCTCCTCATCGATAACCTCATCCGGTGAGCCGGTATCGGCAGATGAGGTTACGGCTGCATCTCCGTTGGGAGTGTCGGTGGTGTTGTTATCGTCCGCAGGGGTGCTGCCGCAGGCGGCGAGGGATAGAAGCATTGCAGCGCAAAGCGCTATTGATAATAATTTTTTCATTTTAATGTACTCCTTTAAAGTAATAATATTGTTTTATACTTATTCTACGTTAAAAAGTGTCTACAGAATCACCGCAAAACCCACCATATAGCGGTGATTCTGTAGTTACACTTTTACGTAGAATTAGTATTATGCATACAAAACGGCGGGAATTGTCCGCCGTCTGCATATAATACAATTTTCCCAAGGTAAATATTGCATGGCGGCATAATTATTATGCGCGCCATGCTAAAATTATTCCGTCTTGCTTGCCGAAAGAGACTGCTTTTTCCGCTTCTGGTCTAAAATATGAAGCTCCTCGGTGGCGAAGTGAAGCTTTGTCAGGATGTTCTTCGCAGTCAGCGGGAATACGAAATAGGTATCGTCCGGCGTGGCAAGGTCAATAGCATCTCCCCTGCCCTTGAAGTCGTATTCGATGTGAACCGAGCGCATCGAGGAGACGTTTCTGTTAAACTCAAAGGTTTCGCCGTCGTCAAAATGTCCGCGCATGGTGAAGCCGTTTTCGTCATGGATGAGCTTGACGTTTCCTATTACCTTGAAGCCTGTGGAGGCGTTGATTATCTTTTCAAGCCTTGCTTCGTCCTCAAAGTGATAGCCGCCGCTTTCAACTTCCTTGCGGACGTTTTCGCGTTCCCAGCGGTACCAGTCAGGGACATGGGTAAACACATCCTCACCGTTTTCACGCTTAAGCTCGCCCAAGACCGTCATCTCCCAGCTTGCACCGCAATGCTCGCACCAGATCCTTGTTCCCTCAGAATTGGTGGTGAATTCCTTGCCGCAGACCGGGCACTGGTAGAGGATTTTATGTATATTCTGCGCACGCACCGGCGAATCTATAACTATCTTCTTTTCCTTCTGATAGGCGTAATCGTCATACACAAACGCCTGCTCTATTCTGCGCTGGATTTCCGATGCGGAAAGGGTTGCCGCCTCCTCACGCGTGACTATCTGGATAAAGTCGGACTCAATGGGGACTTTTCTATAGGGATGCTTGCACCACTGCGGTGAGCGAAGGAAGTTGCCCCTTGATATACAAACCACTACAGGGCACTTTGCTTTTTTAGCAAGCTTGCCCAAGGCACCGTCTATCTGCTCGTTGATTCCGGCGAGGGAATACCTTGCCTCGGGATATATTGTACAGCAGAGCTTCTGGCGGGTCAGAACTGTTAGGATATGCCGAACTACCGACAGATCCTGAGTGAACTTGCGCTTATATATTCCGCCGACGCCGCGCATAAGCCAGTCTCTTCCCACAAATTCCTCGACCGATATTACCCACGAACAGCGGTGAGGGAATATCGCCCTTACGACTATCGGGAAATCTATGAACGAGGCGTGATTGCAGAGAATAAGGTAGGGCGGCTTTAAGCCTTCAGTGTTTATTTTGTTTATCTTTGCCTTGCAGCTCATTGTCATCGGAAGCGCTCCGCCCCACTCTATCGGCATAAGATATGGTCTGGGCTTGTTTGGGGTGCGCTTGGTGTCTATGCGTTTTTCTTTTTTTGCCACGGTATTTGTCCTCCTTTTCGGGCGGGATATTTATGGGGATATGCCCCCTTACGTATCATTAAATTTCAGTATAACATACTTCTTTCTAAAAAGCAAATACATTTTTTGGGGGGATGAAGTTGTGCGCACACCCGGGAGGCGCGCCCATATACAGTTTGTGACAGCGGAGGTCTGGACGGCACAGCCGTCCCGGCGACACGGTCGCCCACGCGCTACGTTAACAGTGGGCAGGGTACCCACTGTTAACGTAGCGCGTAGACCTCCGCCCGCACTCGGTGTTCTCTTTTACAAAACTGCGATAGAAAACACTATGTTATAGGGGCGCGCCGGTTGGGAACCAACATTTGATAAGTTACAATCCAACTTTGAAAAGCAAGATTGGAGCAGAGCAACGGCAAAGCCGGCGACACATCTCAAAATTCGTTGGCGCAAGCCAACACATTATCGCGCCGCAAGGCGTGCATCACTTATCACTTATCACTTGCGGCGTCAGCCGCAGCATCACTTTTGCGGCGCAAGCCGCAAAACAAGGCGTCAAGCCCCGCTGTTGGGGAACAGCAGGGCTTGACAGAGGGGAAATTAGAAAACAACATATTGAGGATGGCAAATTAATCATCCACGCCCTTAAGCTTACAGACTTTAAGGGGTGGGTGCCAAAGAGCCGAACGGTTTCCGGCTCTTTGGCTAAGAAAGGGAAAAATATGAAAAAGCTTTGTAACCGACGTTTTACTCAAGCTATTCATCGGTCACGTTGCGCTTGCAGGTGGATGGGGCGCGGAATTTACAGGGCGGCCCCTAAACCCTTGGTATCCACTTCAGCAGACAGGGATTTGTCTGCTTTTATAGGTATAATGCGGTCAAATTTTGCTTTATCCGCACTATTATGCCTTTTCAATTTTGTATATATGTTAGCGCATTAGACCTATTGGCTTCCTGCGCCGATACCCGTTAACTGCGGTCAGTTGGCGTTGCCGTTAGTGGTTTCGCCGAGAACTACATCGACGTTCATGTTTACGCCGTCCCGATAGACATTCAAGGTGATGGTATCACCGGCGGAGAACTGGTTTTTAGCCGCCATCAGCTCGTCCATAGTGTTTATTGAGCTGTCATTCACGCCGATTATGATATCGCCCGCCTTGATTCCGGCAGTCTCCGCTCCCGATTCGGGGGTGATGAACCTTACGCACACACCCTGCGGAAGACGGTAGTAAAGCGACATTATATAGGTTATATCCTCACCGCTTATGCCTATCATCGGCCTTCCGGTGACGTAGCCGTATTCCATAAGGTCGTCAACTATCGGCAAAGCTTCATCTATTGGAATTGCAAATCCCAAGCCCTCACCGTAGGCGGAATTGACCTTTGCTGAGGTTATTCCTATTATCTGACCGTAGGCGTTTATAAGCGGACCGCCCGAGTTTCCCTTGTTTATGGAAGCCTGGGTCTGAATAAGGGTCATCTTATTTTCGCCTATAGTAATTGTTCTGTTAAGACCGGATATAATTCCGGTGGTCATTGTGCCGTAAAGGTCAAGTCCCAATGGGTTGCCTATTACTACAGCAAGCTCACCGATTCGCAGATCGCCGGATTTTCCGAATTCGCAGGGGGTAAAGCCGCTGGCTTCTACCTTCAATACTGCCAAATCTGTCTGAGAATCCGCCCCGACTACCTTGGCTTCGTATTCGTTAAGCCGGTTATCCACTATCATAATGCTTACAGCGTCCTCAACGACGTGGGCATTGGTGATGATATATCCGTCCTCACTGATTATGATGCCTGTTCCGGTGGCGGAACCGCGTGCTAAGGTGCAGGACACTCCCACTACCGATGGGGAAACCTTATCGTAGATGTCCGGCAGACCCATTGCATCCTCAGGGGCGGCAAGCTGTTCAAGGCTTGGATAGCTCCTCTGCGAGCTTACGTTTGCCGGATGGTTTTCTGTTGGCTGATTTTCATCCGGAAGGATATCGTCCTTAGTGTCGTTTGCAGCGGGGGTTGTGACCTCACCGCTTTCGGACGGCTTGGACGGGAACATCGAAAGATTGCTTCCGTTGGGCTGACGGCTCGGTTGTGTACGGTTTTCGGTCACGGCTATATAAGCGGAAATCGAGGTTACCGACACTACAAATACCGCAAGCACCGCCGCGATGACGCCCAAGGCTATTTTTCCGCCCTTGCTCTGGTGTGAGCTTTCAGGCTCGGAGCTGTTGTTGTAGATGTATTCGTTTGCGGAGTGGATGTTCACCGGCCTTGGTGCCAGAGGTTCCTCAGCCGCAGTGAAGGACGTTTCGATTACGTTATCGCTTTCGGCTTCTTCGATTATAATTTCCTCGGGGGAATCATCCTCATAAGGAACGCCGGGCAGATCATTCATGCCGCCGGCTTGATTCTTGTTATCAAAATCCATATCGGTATGTTCATGCCGGGGAAGTCTTGCCGCAAAAGCAATTGTTCCGCACCGAACCCTCTCCTTCTTTAAAATTTCTGCTGAAAACAGCGATTAGGCGGATGGTGTTTTGTTTTTTGCTGTGATTATAATTTAACAGGTCATTGTGAAAAATGCATGAAAGAAAACGGAAGATTTTAAGGTCAACGAGTAAAAGCTAAGTTTGATTAGGGTGAGTTTGTTGTTACACTGTAATAAATGCTCGGCAAGATAGTAATAAATCGGCAGTTTGCAATCTTTGCAAGTTTGCAAGGACTTCTGCGGTCTTATCGGCTTGCAAAAGGCGCGCCCTCGGACTGCGGAGGGGCGGCGGAGGCCGATGCGCCGTGGGCGCATGAGCGGTTTCACCGCTTGGACGCTTGGGCGTCCCGGCCTCCGCCCCGAACCAAGGTGCGGCGCCTGAGCAAGCTTCGGCAGCTAAACATCCCTGATGGCGCGCCAGAAAGACGCACAAACCATCCAATAAAAAAATCACCTAAATATTTGACACCGGCAATAATGTATAGTATAATTAATCCGATACCATAATAATCCTATGAGGATGTGATCACCTGTGATATATACCGACCTTATATTCGTCTTCCTTTTCCTGCCGGTCTATGCAGTGCTGATGCTTGCCCTGCGTGAGCGGTATGAGAAGAACTTAGCCGCAGTTGTAATGTCCCTGATATTCTTCATCTGGGGACGTCCATTATATTATGCGCTGATTTTTCTGAACATATTCACCGTTTACGCGGCGGGAAGACTTTCTTCGCGCTCCAATTATAATGTAATAAGGATAGCTGTCACGTCGCTGGCGGCGGCATCCACACTTCCGGCGGCGATAGCTTTAGCTTCGGACAATACCGTTAAGGGCGCGGTCAGCGCGTTAGGCGCTCTGCTTTTCGCTCTTCGGTGCGGGCTTTATCTTCGTGATGCCGAGGACGGCGGCGAAAGGAACATAGTAAACCTCAGCGTTTACCTTATGTCCTTCGAGTTCATGGCGGTCTCTCCGGTACTTGCCTATTCCGAAATAAGGGACGGCATTGCCGAAAGGAAAACCAACCTTGCCATGCTTTCCGGCGGGCTGGAACGCTTTGTGGGCGGTCTTGCCGCTTCCGCGATTCTTGGGTATTCCCTTGAAAGAGTGCGTCAGGCGGCACTTTTCGGCGGCGCTCTGCCATATATCAATGCCATCGTCGGCGTGATAGCCGCCGCACTGGAGTTTTACGTTATCATATGTGCATACCTTGCCATGTCCGAGGGGCTTTGCCTTATCGGGGGCTATAGAATAAAGATGTGGGATTCCTCCTTCACACCGCGCAGCCTTGTTAAGAATCATCTGGGATACGCCTATCTAAGCCTTGCAGCAGTGCTCAATTCAGTAATTTCCGGAAAGAAGCCTTATGTTCTGTGCGCGTGGCTTGGGATTCTGTGTGTGGCAGTCGGCTTCGGTCTGGGCTTCGGCGCAGGCGCTGTGGCATTTGCCGGAATAATAGCCGCGGCAATGCTTATGCAGGCGCTGTTTGAATCCAAAAAATCAATTGCCAGCGGGATATTTACAGCAATAGCGTTCGTTCTGGGCTTTGTTGTTCTTGCCAACGGCTCTTTAACAGCTCTTGAAAGCTGGTTCAGGGCGTTTTCTCCCGGACGGTACGATTTCGATATGAGCTATGTTCTGTATACCTGTCTTCATCAGAGCTGGATATGGCTGCTGCTTGCAGTGGTCTATGCTTCCCCGCTGAGACGTATCGCCGAAAGATGGGTAAGAGAGAGGATGTCCTCGAGCGAAGCGGCATACGGAATAATAAGAACGCTGAGCGCAGTATTATCGGGAGTGCTTGTGATACTTTCCGCCGCCGCAATGATATCCGCAGGAGGTGCATATTAATGGCCAAGAAAAAGAACCCGAACCGCCGCGGCAATCCCGAGGCTGAAACTCAGGTCAATACTGAGGTCGAGCAGGAAAAGCTCTCCTTTGAAATCGGCGTTAAGGGGGATGAGTTTGAGCGCAGATACCGCCGTGCGGCGATGAGCTCATCTGCACCGGCGGACAGGCTTTTAAACAGCCTCAGCCGCGAATCCAGCGCAGACAAATATAATCTTCTGGGATTTGTCATACCCGCACTCCTCATATTAATAACGGCTCTGAGCCTGACTGTAATAAGCCGTGGGGATATAGAAGAGCTGCTGAACGTACAGCCATCCCTTAAAACGGTTGTAAACGGCGAATACTTCAAGAACCTGAACCGGGTCTATGAGCAGACAGTTCCATTTAAAGACGGCGCTCTAAAGCTCTGTGCTGCAATGGGTCTTTGCGAAGCACCGGTTGGGCTGGAGGAAGAGCCTGTTCCGGATGAGGAGATTATCCCGCCCGAGCCGACTGTTACCGCCGAGCCGGAGGTAACTCAGCAGACCGAACCTGCGGTAACTACCGCACCGCCTGAAACCGACCCTCCCGTAACTGTTCAGACCGAGGAAACCGAGCCGGAAAGCTATGAAACCTATACCATGTATGCCAGTGCCACGCTGAATATCCGTTTTGGTCCGTCTACGGATGATGCTATTTTAGGATATTTCATTCAGAACGACCCGATAGATGTTATAACTATCCGTGAGGATGGCTGGGCGGAAATCCTTTACGACGGTATGAAGGCGTACGCCTATTCCGAATATATGAGCGATTCTGAGGTTGAAGTTACCACGACAAGGCGCAGAAGCCGCAGCGACGCCACGACCACCGAGCCCGAGCCGGAGGAAACAACCTTTAACGAGGATGAAAACGGCGAGGTAACATCCGTCCCTGATGTTGACAGCGGCGAGCCTACTTCTGTTCCTAATAATGATGGGGGCGAACAGGATCCTGACAGTGAAACCGCATCGCCTGATAATGAACAGTCGGACGGCGGCGAAATATCCTCCAATGACGGAGGACAGTCTACTGACGAAAACGGTGAGCCTTGGTGAGCGCAGGGAGCATTTATTGCACAAAGATGGAGGCTGCGGCAAATCCGTATCACCCAAAAAGGTTTTTAAGCCTTGATTCCGTATTGAAAAACGAATTCGGCGCGAAGGTGGTAAAAATCCCGCTGAACGCCGGATTTTCCTGCCCCAACAGGGATGGTGCAAAGGGCTTCGGCGGCTGTATATACTGCTCAAGCTCCCTTTCGGGGGAGTTTGCTGGAAGTCCGAGCCTTAGTCTTAAAGAGCAGTTTGATATCGGCAAGGCAGAGTATCTTAAAAAATGGGGCGATACCCTTTATATGGCGTATTTGCAGGCGGGGACAAACACGTATGCCCCATATGAGAAGCTTGTGCGCGTGTTCGGTGAGGCTGTTTCAATTCCGGATTCAGTGGGGCTGAGCATTGCCACCCGCGCCGACTGCGTTACGACGCGCGTCGCAGACCTTCTGGCGGACATCTCGAAAAAGACATATCTTACGGTGGAGCTGGGGCTTCAATCTTCCTCGGACGATACCGCCCTGCGCATAAACCGCGGGCACACCTATGCAGAATTTCTTTCGGGATACCGGCTTTTAGCGGAGCGGGGAATAAAAACCTGCATACACATTATAAACGGTCTTCCGGGGGAATCACACGCGGATATGATGAACACCGCCCGGGATGTCGCCGCACTGCGCCCCTACGAGGTCAAGATACACTCGCTTTATATAGTAATGAATACCAAAGCCGCACTGATGTGGGCATCCGGGGAGCTTGAAGCCATGGGCAGAGAGGAATATATTAAAACCGTCTGCGACCAGCTTGAAATATTGCCGCCGGACACAGCCATTGGCAGGCTTACAGGCGACGGCGACAGAAGCACCCTTTTAGCTCCATTATGGACGAGGGATAAGCGCGGGGTGCTTAACGGAATTGACAAGGAGCTCAGGCTCAGGGGAAGCCGGCAGGGAATCAGATATAGTCAGAATTAAAGGCTTTCTGCGGATTTAGCAGAAAGCCTTTTGTACTATTGGCTGTGTTGAACGCCGAACTGTTATTCCCCACTCATAACCGAATCAAGGTCGATGACGTAATAGATTGCCTCTGTGGCATATTTATCATCAGGATTTGGATAATACCTGTATGCGCAGGAAAAGTCCCCGTTATCGATAAATCGCATATACAGAATTGAATCATACGGTTCTATTTTTTCATTGACATTAAATGTCAGCTTGGTCATTTCGCCGTTTTCAGGATTGAAAACGAACAGCGGAGTTTCAGATGCGCCTTTTTTATGAAGCCTGAAAACAAAGAAGCTGTCACAGTAGTCACCAAACAGTATTTCATCAGACCGCTTGTTTTCAGATTGCAGCTCACTTTTAATAATTACTCTGTCATCGCCATTATTAATTTTAATCAGATAAAAGCATTTATTTATCGAATTGCCGGCAAGCATATAATCTCCGATGATACTAAATGTATCCAAATAGCTCAGATGTTCCAAATATCCGAAGTTGTTCAGCGGGATTCGGCCAAGCTCTTCGCCGGTGTCGCTGAAGCGGCGCAGAGTCCATTTTGATTCTTCCGAGATGGTCTGGTGGGCAAGGGCATATATTTCGCCGTCCTTTACGGCGTAGGCAGTGTTGTAGTAGCCGACCGAATCGGAGGATGCCCTTTTTTCATCTGGAGAAGAGTGTTGTGCACCGTCGCCTTCGGTTTCATCCTCTTCCTTGGCAAAATACGCATTTATTCTGCCCTCACGCAGGATTTCGGTGTAATTTCCGTCGATATCGCACACTTCAAGAACGTTGTAGTAATCGTATACGTCGCCCTCGGGCGCGCGGTGCTGGTAGTACATCAGAAATCTGTCTTCGTCGAGCTTGGAGAAGATTGCTCCGACAAGTGAGAACGATTCATCTTCAGCCACACGCAATACCTCTAACTTTTCCTCTTGAACATCAATGCGGGTCAGTTTTAGCGTATCATCTTCATATGCTTTCAATTCGTAATAATACCGATTCTGCATTGTAAGCTTAGAATGAGAGCTGGTGACCCATTGAGGAAAATCGTTCGGGTATTCAAGTGTTGTTATTGTGCCGGTATTCTGATCATAGAGCTCCATGCTTTGAGGGTCGATTCGTGAGCCACTTGAGACCCATTTGTCAGACAGCCTAAAAATAGGCGTTGTATTATGAGGAGTGAAAGCACTGATTTTATCATTCGTAATTTGTATTTCATGTGATACATCAGGCATTATCATCATTGTTTCACTTAGATAAGCAGCTGTATTCGGGTCAGAAAGCTTGCCGAATGGATGCTCAGGAATAACATCAGAGATATCATCTTCTGCTAATGCCGTGGATATACTTTCTGATGTGACATCTGAAGGATCGGCATCAATAGGTTTGCGAGTTTTATCCGCACAGGATGATAGAATAATAATTGAGCTGATGATAAAGACAATGAATAAAGATGGGGTGTTTCTCAATGGCTTCCTCCTTTTTGTTAATATCCTACATACCCTACTGTTGTATAATGAAGGGTACACCAATTATTTATTGCAGTAACGATATTTGACAAGTACACAATGAATCGTCCTTCGTTAATTGGCGCAGGAATTATGTAAGGGTAAAAATAAAATGGGTCGGAAATACCGTAACCTCCACCAATCAAGCCATCACAAAGGCAATAATGACCGCCTGTTGCATAAGGCCAATTTGGATCACCTTCTTGATTGGCTATTTGAAGTATCATTGGTTTTCCGTTGTTGGTAGCTACAGATAAACACTGAGCTATTATTGGACCGAAATCTGTATTTTTGGACAGCCCTAGGTAATTATAATTCTTTCCTGTATATGATATTCTTCTGTTCACATACGAGGTAACAGCATCAATGCTTGGAGAACTTGTAATTGAGTCAACAATATCAGACTGGAAAGGATAGGGTATTCCCATATAATTTAATATCATTTGAATGGTTGCTGCTCCACACCAGTACCTTGATTCTTGCTTTATGGGTGGGACATTCAAAAACGGAACCATTCTTAGTGAATCTGTTGCATACGATTCTTTCTTGTCTTTCGCATATTGAAGCTCATCCAAGGTAAGGTAAGGCGCAAGCTTATCCATATCGGCTTCTCCGGCAACAGCCTTGTTGATGATGGTGAGTCTTTGACTTGGCGTACATTCCAAAAGCAGTCCAATTAACTGGTCTTCAAGTGAAACTGGGTTTTCAGGTGCTTTATCGCCTCCGGCGGCAAAAGCAGATACACTCAAAGTGAACATAAGCAGAGCCGCTATAAATAAACAAACTAATTTTTTCATTTTGTACCTCCAAAATAGCCAAGCACCGATTTTACGTATGGAGCAAAATACCTCCCTTCATATGCATCACCAGCTATTTGAGTTATAATATTTCAGCTCAGCGCGGTTGCTGAAAATATAGCGGAAAGTGCAAATAGTTTTTAGTGGTTTAATCGCCGGGGACAGTTAAGAATAAATATAACAATGTCCTATATATAGTATTACATATATCTGAAAGCCCGTCAATGTAACTTCAGTGAAATTATAATGAAAATTCGTTTTTCGGCTGAACACAAAGCTTTTTTACTATATCATCATCCCGCATTTACATCGATTTTACGGTAATATAAGGATAATTGACACAAATTGCTATCAGTATATTACAAAACATCAATCAAATTGACGAATAAATCATAGAAAAAATTAAAGATTTAGTATATAATTAATATGCTAACGTAAACTCGGGCGGAATATCCTGCCGCCGGAGCAAGAACAGTCATTTACTATGGAAATTCAAGAAAGGAAATCGATGATTATGAAAAGATTTGTAGCATTGCTTTTAGCATTGGTAATGATCTTTGCACTCGTCGGCTGCGGAAAGGAAAAGCGCAAGATAATCAAGCTGACCTTATCCACCGAGGATTCTGAAGCCATCCTCGCCGCCGCGGGAATCAGACTGCCCGACCCTGCAACCGCAGAGGGCGCTAACTCGACAATCAAGTGGCTTTCGTGGTTCGACCAGTTCCACAACTACTCTGAGGACGAGGTTATCAACACCGGCTTCTTCACCTTCACCGAAAGGTACGGAGGAGAGATCGAGTGGATAGAGTGCGACTATTTTGAAAGAATGGACACTTTAGCAAACCTTATCCTTGCCGGAACTCCGCCGGATTTCACTCCTTCGGGAACAAACTCCACCGCTACATACCCTATGAGCTGTATCAAGGGTCAGTATCAGTCCATTGATCAGTGGATTGACTACACCGATCCCCTGTGGAGCGACCTTAAGGAAACTGCCGACTACTTCACATTAGGCGGCAAGCATTATGTTTTAGTCTTCGACCTTGACTCTTCAAACGTTATCCCTTACAACCGCAGAGTCCTCAACGACTGGGGCTTTGACGATCCTGCCGAGCTTTATGCCAACGACGAGTGGACATGGGATATCTTCTACGAAATGTGCGTTGACTTCTCTGACCCTGACGATGACCGTTTCGCGCTGGATGGCTATGCTTATGCAGGCGCATTGGTTGAATCCACCGGTCAGCAGATGCTCCAGATAGATGAGAACGGCGTGTTCTATTCAAATATCGACTCTCCTGAAATCGAAAGAGCCGAGAACCTTATCTACGACCTTGCCAAGAACGACTGCTGCTACCATAACGGCGGCAATATGTGGCCCAGAAACAACGCCACCTTCGGTTCGGGCGTTAAGGAAGGTCTCTGCCTGTTCTATACCATAGGCATCGACTTCTTCAGAGATACTGTTGAAAACGTAAATGCTCTTTGGGGCGATATCGAAGCCGGCGAGCTTATGTTTGCTCCCCTGCCCAGAGACCCTCAGGGTGACGGCATCTATTACATGGGCGCTTCTCCTTATAAGAAGTGCTACGGCATAGTAAACGGTGCGGAGAATCCTGCCGGCGTTGCGCTCTTTGCCGCCTGTGAGAGATTCAAGATAATCGACCCCACCGTTGAATCCATCGACCGCAAGCAGCTGCGTGAGGTTTACAAGTGGAACGAAGAGATGCTTAATATGTGGGATACCTGCAAGAGGCTTGCTCTTGAAAATCAGAGAATGGACCTTACCGGCGACCTTCCCAAGAATTTGGGAGACGCTTTGGGCAGACTGAGTGACGGTATCATCAGAAATTCCAATCCTTCATCCTGGGCACAGCTTAAGGAGCAGAACCGCGAATCTGTTGAGTATTACATTGAGGAACTGAACGGACTTATTGCGGAACAGAATGCCGGATGAGTTTTGAGATAGGCTGGATTTAAAGCTTTTAAGTTTTTGCTATTGAAATATGCATTAACTATTGAAATTTTGTACGAAGTTATTTCTTGAGAAAGGAATGTTTCAGATGATGAAAAGAATAGTTGCCATTGTTTTGGCATTAGTACTTATCTTTGCACTCGTCGGATGCGGTAAGCAAAAGCGTGAGATAGTCAAGCTGACCTTATCTACTGAGGATTCCGAGGCTATTCTGGCGGCTGCCGGAATCAGGCTTCCTCCCGCCGAAACTGCCGCCGGTGCAAACACCACAGTTAAGTGGCTTGCGTGGTACGATGAGTTCCACAACTACAGCGAGGATGAAATAGTCAACACCGGTTTCTACACCTTCACTGAAAAGTACGGCGGAGAGGTTGAATGGATTGAGTGCGACTACTTTGAAAGAATGAACGACCTTGCAAACCTCATTCTTTCCGGCAATCCCCCGGATTTCACACCTTTCGGCACTAACGCTACCGCTTGCTACCCCATGTGCTGCATAAAGGGTCAGTATCAGCCCATTGACCCCTACATTGACTATGATGATCCCCTTTGGGCAGATATGAAGGAAACCGCTGATTACTTTGTTCTCGGCGGCAACCATTACGGAATCGTATTCGACCTTGGCGTTGCAAACGTTGTTCCCTACAACCGCAGAGTTATAGACGAATGGGGCTTCGACGATCCTGCTGAGCTTTATGCTAATGACGAGTGGACATGGGATGTCTTCTACAATATGTGTGTAGAGTTCTCTGACGGCGACGAAAACAGATACGCTTTAGACGGCTACGCTTATGCCGGAGCTTTGGTTGAATCCACCGGTCAGCAGATGCTTCAGATAGACGAGAACGGAATCTTCTATTCCAACATCGACTCTCCTGAAATCGAAAGAGCTGAAAACCTTATCTACGACCTTGCAAAGAACGACTGCAAATATCACGAGGGCAACTCAATGTGGGCTCTTAGAAATAACGCAACCTTCGGTTCCGGCGTTAAGGAAGGCGACTGCCTGTTCTATGTTATAGGCATAAGCTTCTTCACCGATACCGTTGAAGAGGTAAGCGCTCTTTGGGGTGATATCGAAGCCGGCGAGCTTATGTTCGCTCCCCTGCCAAGAGATCCTCAGGGTGACGGCATCTACTATGAATGCTCAACCATCAGCGCATACGGAATAGTTGCGGGAGCTGCTAACCCCGAAGCAGTTGCACTTCTTACATCCTGCAACCGCTTCAAGATTGTAGACCCGACAGTTGTACGTATCGACCGTAAGCAGCTGGAAGAGGTTTATATGTGGAATAATGAAATGCTGGATATGTGGGACACCTGCCGTGAGCTTGCTTTGGCTCACCAGAGAATCGACCTTACCGGCAACCTCCCCGATAACCTGCAGAAATCCCTGAGCAGCCTTTCCGACGGTATTATCAGATCGGTCAATCCGTCATCCTGGGCACAGCTTAAGGAGCAGAACCGCGAATCGGTAGAGTATTATATCGATGAGCTCAACGCTTTGATAGCAGATTATAATACTGACGGTCCTGTAGAATAAAATAAGCATTAATATTGATAAAACCAGTCTGGAAACAGGCTGGTTTTATTTTATCTTATTCAGGGATAAAAAGTGTCGACCACACTTGGTCGTGACCACACTTGGTCGTGACCACACTTGGTCATTGAATCGGACAGATCGCGCAGCGGTTTTTGCGTCCGCTTTTGGTATAGTTTCAGACGAAAATAAGTATTATATATTTATATTATCATAATGAATGATTTCGAGCGAAAAATGTTAATATAATCATATAATCGTGCAGAAATCGAGAATAATAATGCATAAATAATGAAATAATGTATTTTTATATATCGGTACTATCACTAAAAAACTGGAAATAAATTGTGCATAGCCTCCAATATGCCAAATTGATAATTGTTGAAAAAGTATATTGAATAATCTCATAAATTAAGCTAAAATAATTATATACGATAACAGCGAAAAATAGATATCAAATACTTGTTTTACCTATAAATAATATCCTGAATAGGGCTGAAATAAGTATGGTAGGGAAGATACCAATATTTTTTTGAGAGGAGATATGCATAATGAAAAGAGTTTTTGCTGTATTGCTGGCGGTTCTTATGATTGTTGCGCTTGTCGGCTGCGGAAAGGAGAAGCGCGAAGTCATAAAGCTCACTCTTTCCACTGAGGACGCCGAAGCTATACTTGCCGCCGCCGGAATCATGCTGCCCGAGGCGGAGAGCGTTTCCTGCGCGGGAAGTGTTGTAAAATGGTACGCATGGTATGACAGCCTTCAGAACTATTCCGAGGATGAAATCGTAAACACCGGCTATTTCACCTTCAACGAGAAGTACGGCTGCACCCTTCAATGGGTTGAGTGCACCTGGGACAAGAGATTCGACGATCTGGCAAATCTTGTTCTGGGAGGAACTCCGCCGGACTGCTACCCAGGTGATATTGAAACCTTCCCGGCATATGCCATAAAGGGCGTTTTCCAGCCGGTAAATGATTATATCGATTATACCAACCCACTGTGGGAGGGTACAGCAGATTTTGCTTCAGAGCACTTCTCCTTGGGCGATAAAACCTATATGATAATAACCGATATAGGAATAGAGCACGTATGTGCATATAACCGCAGGGTAATAGACGAATGGGGCTTTGACGACCCGGCAGAGCTTTATGCCAACGACGAGTGGACATGGGACGCCTTCCTTGAAATGTGCAAGGACTTCTCTGACCCGGACGAAAATAGATACGGTCTGGATGGCTGGGGCTATGATAACGCACTGATGGAATCCAGCGGCATAGATATTGTTACATACGACACCGAAAAGGACTGCTTCGTTCAGAATATCGATGACCCAAGGCTGGAAAGAAGCGCAAACCTTATATATGAACTGAAAAAGAACGACTGTATCTATCCCCTCTGGCTCAACGGCTGGAAATTAAGAGGCGGCGAGGAAATCGAGGGTATAGGTCTTAAGGACGGTCTTACTCTGTTCTGGCTGAGAGGAACATGGGCGTTCACAGCTCCTGTTGCGGAAGTAAATCAGGTTTGGGGTGATATCGAGGCTGGTGAGCTTATGTTTGTGCCGATTCCGAGAGATCCCAACGGTGACGGAAACTATTACTGCACCACTAAAACCAACGGCTATGTTATGATCAAAGACTGCGATAACCCCGAGGGTGTTGCTCTGCTTGCATCCTGCGACAGATTCAAGATATTAGACCCGACAGTTGTAAGCGTTGATAAGAAACAGCTGATTGAAAAGTATAAGTGGAATCAGGAAATGCTGGATATGTATGATATCTGCCACGATATGGCAAACGGTCCTTACAGCATCGCGGTTTATGATGCTGGTCTGGGCGACAAGCTGGACAGCGTTGTAAATAACTGCAAGGAACTTGGCAGACTTTCTGAAGCTAAATCATGGGCTCAGGTTAAGGAGAGCTACTCCGAACAGCTTAAATATTATGTTGATGATATCAACCAGCAGGTGGCGGAATACAGCGCCAAGCAATGATATAAGATTGATGGCATAAAATGAAAGACGCGTTGAATTTCAGCGCGTCTTTTTTTGGGATTTTTGCCCTGATCGCGGCGGGAATTTCATTAAAATTAACAAATTGTAGGATGGGTTATTATAGAAAATGTTAATTGAATTAAGACTGAAATGGTTGTATAATAAATATGTGTCATTTAACAGGGCTGATTTACTTGGACAATACTAATATTATGAAGAGGAGACTTAAAAATGAAAAAACGAATAGCTGCCATTCTGCTTGCGGCGCTAATGATATTCGCGCTCGTCGGCTGCGGCAAACAGAGAAAATCCCCCATCCAGCTTACATTATCTACTGAGGATGCCGAAGCTATACTCGCGG